>Ga0187884_10000336_pt1 | contig 47533 bp, 37 predicted proteins | sample June2016WEW_20_4_FD_132983 | JGI IMG/M metagenome (GOLD analysis project Ga0187884, IMG submission 132983) | Peatland microbial communities from SPRUCE experiment site at the Marcell Experimental Forest, Minnesota, USA - June2016WEW_20_40 | ecosystem: Environmental > Terrestrial > Soil >...
CGGAGGCAATAAATCCAGTAGCAACTTCCAGTCCTCGTCGAGAGGTTGCATGGCCAAAGTGTAGCGCAAATATTAACATTCATCAATGCTTAAGTTAGCGCTTATGGGCCGGGAGGCCTGTCCTACCCGGCGTGCGCCAGCACTTCGTGCGGGGCCGGCATGCCGCGCTGCGCGAAGCGAATCACGCCATCGGGACCAATCAAATACACGGTGCGCTTCACGATCAGCCCGTTGGCGTGGTACAGCGCGGCCACCTTCTGGTCTTCATCCACCAGCAACCGGAAGGGGAAGTGAAATTTTTCGCGGAACTTCTCGTGTTTCGCGGCGCTCTGGGGATTTACGCCGAACACCGAGACGCCGCGGGCCTGGGCTTCGCTCCAACCATCGCGGAACTGGCACAATTGCTTGGTGCAGCCGGGCGTGTCGTCGCCGGGATAGAAGACCAGCACGACACTGTGGCCGCGCAGCGCGGAAAGCCGCACCATGTGGCCGGCTTCATCGGGAAGCGCGAAATCGGGCGCTGGCGCGCCGGGGGGAAGCGGATCGGAAAAGAGCCAGGCAAACATCATTGCACCGTAACAGAAATTGTACTGCCGTGCGGCCGGCGCATGGAAACACGCTCCGAACCTATTGTCCCAGGGCGTTCCGGGTGTTTTGTGCCGCGCTCCCAAACTGCCTTTACAAACCCTTGCACACCGATCATGGCTTTGCACGTAACCAAATGAAAGTTTATTCGTCTTAGTAAGTGAAGCAAGCGGGATTGAAAAGGCCGAAAAAAGCGGCTCCGAATCAATTCAGGCGGCCTGTCGACGACGGGCCAACGCTCAAAGAATGTTCAAAAAAGAGAGGTGCTGCGTATGTTCAATCGAGTTGTGTCTTTTGCCAGCCTGATGCTGGTCATTGCTTCTGTAGTGTTTTTCCTGGTGGGGGCCTGGTGGCTGGCGACCGGCACGATCGACGAAGGCAGCGGCATCCTGGCGATGGCCTGCTGGCTGCTGACTGCGATTGTGTTCTCGTATCGCCATGCCGATCCCGCCTGGCTCGACCCGATCTCGATCGTGAAGTCGCGCTAGATTGAACGGCCCGTGGCTCCGGCGGTGACTCCTTGGAAGGCCCTCCCGAACTCGCGTTCAGGAGGGCCCTTTGCATTCGAGCCTGAAACCCGCTTTTCGCACAGACCTTCGGTGTTGATGAGGTGGCGCATGCACGGCTTGATTCTGACTTCTGACTCCCCTACATCGACAAGCCCGAGGCAGGCGCCGTAGGCGCCTACCTCGGCCGGAATTCCAGCGTGTGCTTCGCCACCACCGTGCGGTACTGCATCGGGTAGCTGCGCACGTTGTAGTGATCGGTCCACTGATCTTTGTAATGGCTCGAGAGCGGCTGGCCGGATTGACCAATCTGGATGTTGAGCAGAGAGCTGTCCCAATCGGCGAGATCGGCATTCATGCGCATGGAGGGCGAAAGCGCGCGTGTGGTCTGGCGGATGGTGGTGGCGGAGCCGCTCATCGGCACAGGGCCGATTTCGAAAAAATCGAGGGCCTGGCCGATCATGGACAGGTTCCGCAGCGCCGCATGAATGATCGGATGATCGATCTCGACGCGCAGATAGTTGCCGTAGCGCCAGCGTTGGACATCCCGGCCCTGGATGCGTTTGCCCTCATCGAGGGCGTCCATGAGGGCCCGCAGCAGCATCGCGTTATAATCCTGGAACCAGCCGTCGGGGCGCTCGCGCAGTAGTTTCTCGACTACCGCCGGCCCCATGTTGAACTCATAGACCTGCCCTTTGCCGGGGGCGGCCACATCGGCGACGGACGATCGCACATGCTGATAGACCAGCGCCATCAGGAAGGGTGCGCCCAGGTCCTTATCCATGCGGCCACTCCAGGCGCGCAGCAGAGCCACCGCGGGATCGAGCGAGACGTTATGGGCGCCGCGCTGGTCGACGGCGGCCACCACCTGCGTCGCCAGGAACTTGCTGAATGACGAGTAGATGTCGCCCTGCACTCCCAGCATGTCCGCGGCGCGCCAGCCGTTGTGCGCGGAGAGCATTTCCCGGATGCGCTGCACGCGGTACGGCGGGGCGAAGTTGCCGTTCACCGGGTAAGGAAAATCCGCCGGAAAAGGATTCTGGTTGGCGCTGGCGATGATCCCGGAGGCCGGATTGAAGGCGGAAGGAAGCTGGTCGAAGGGGATGAAGCCGTCCCAATCGAAATTGCCGGAGGATCCATCCACCGGAAGGTCGCCCGAATAGCCGCGGCGTTTGGGAAGCATGCCGGCAGCGTGGTAGCCGATGTTGCCGCCGGTGTCGGCATAGAGGAAGTTGGAACCGGGCCCCACCCAGCGGGAGAGTGCGGTGGTGAATTGCTGCCAGTCTTCGGCGCGGTCGATATCGAGGATCGGGAATTGTAAGAGACCGGGTTCGGCGGCCGTCCAGCGAAGGGCCATGTGTTCCTGGCCGTCAACCAGGAAGAGCGGGCCGTGACGGGTGACCCAGGTGGTGACTTCGACGGGGCGAGCGCCTTTCACCTCGATGATTTCCCGCTCGCCGCGGGCCTGCTCGATGTGGCCCTGGTAGAGATAGCGGCCGGTGTGGTCGTCCAGTCTTTCGATGTAGAGGTCCTGAACGTCAAACTGGAGGTTGGTAATGCCCCAGGCGATATGCTGGTTGTGGCCCACGACCACACCCGCGAGGCCGGGGATGGTCACGCCGGCGACATCCAGGCCGGGCGCTTGCAAGTGCGCCATGTACCAGATTCCCGGCAGCGAGTATTCCAGGTGCATATCGTTCGAAAGGAGCGGCTTGCCTGAGGCGGTATGGCTGCCGGCCACGGCCCAGGCGTTGGAGCCGGGCGCGGGCTCGTTGCCGGAGCGCTCGGCGAACAGGAAATTCACTTTGCCGGCGTCGCCATCGGCCAGCATGGCGCGCTTCGCGATTTCGTCGCGCCACGTGGTGGCAAGGTCGCGGAACATGTAGAGCCCGACCAGGAGGGAATCGATCACGCTCCAGGGCCGGGGCTGGTAGCCGAGCAGCGTGAACTCAATCGGAAGGTTATCGCGGTGCGTGGCGATGAATTCGTTGACGCCCAGGGTATAAGCGGCCAGGGCGGCGCGGTCGGTGGCCGAAAACCGGGTGTAAGCGGCCTCGGCCAGACGGCGGAAGCGCAGCCGGCGCAAGTCGCGGTCGGTTTCGACGGCCGCCGGGCCGAGCACCTCGGCGAGCGTGCCGCTGGCGTAGCGGCGCAGGCTGTCCATCTGCCAGAGGCGGTCTTGCGCCGTCACGTAGCCCTGGACGATCAGCGCGTCCTGCTGGCTGGCCGCGCGGATGTGGGGCTCGCCGAGCGAATCGAACGACACGGAGACCGCGGCGGCCACCGGCGCCACGATGCTGCCGGAGCGTTGCGGCAGCGGGCGCCAAGCATACCAGTAGGTGGCGGCCAACGCGGCCGCCAACAGAACCACGATGAGGACGTTAACAGCCTTGAGGATGCGCGCGGTAGCGGTGTGAGTCATCAATGCGAGGAAACAACTATGATAACGGGTGTCGGGCCTGGCCGGGAGGCCTGTAGTCCTTCCTTAAGCTTAACCTCACCGCGCCTCCGCGGTGAACTCAGAACGTTTGCGTTACAATAATGCAATCAAAAAAGGGGGCGCCTCCGGGGATACGGAATGGAGTAGCCCCCCTCGTAACGGAGTTAGTTGGTTACCTGTAAAGACGATTCCCGCGCGCTTTGGTTATCCTCTCCGCTAGAATTATTAATGCGTATATTGTGTCCTATTCGCCTTTCCGGATACTACTGGTAGTCGTATTGATCGTGGTGAATGGCTTCTTCGCCGGCGCGGAGGTGGCGCTGCTGTCGGTGCGGCAATCGCGGCTGCGGCAAATGGCCGAAGAGGGGCAAGCCGGGGCACAGGCGGCGCTCAACCTTCTGGCCAATCCGGGACGGCTGCTCTCCATGACTCAGGTCGGCGTTACGCTGGCCAGCTTGGGACTGGGCTGGGCCGGCGAGGATGCCCTGTATCAAATCCTGCTCGGGGTCTTCCATCCGGTAACCACGCCGCTCGCGATGAAATTTCTCCACGGCGCATGTTTCGTCCTTTCCTTTCTGGTGATCAGCTACTTCCACGTGGTGCTGGGTGAGGTAGTCCCGAAGAACCTGGCGATCGCCAAGGCGGACCGGCTGGCGGCCCTGGTGGCGCCTCCGCTGGCGGTTTTCTACCGGATCTCGATTGCCTTCGTGGTGACCATCGAGCGATCGGCCGGATTCATCCAGCGGGCCCTCCGGCTGAAAGGCGCCGCCCACCCGGGCGGCCATTCGGCGGAGGAACTGAAGCTGATTGTCAGCTCGAGCCGCGGGTTGGGGTATTTGCCGGAGGCGCAGGAAGACATGATCCACCGGGTGCTCGACCTGGGCGAAGTATCGGTCAGGGAGATCATGGTGGCGCGTAACGACATGGTGTCCATCGCTTCAGACGCCAGCCTGGACGACGTGTTGGGGACCATGATTCGCGAGCGGCATTCGCGCCTGCCGGTGTACGAGGGCGTACCGGAAAAGATCGTGGGGATTCTGCACTACAAGGACCTGCTGCCGGTTTGGGAAGAGCGGCGGCAAGCCATCCTCACCGGCAAAGCCAGCCGGGCGTTCCGCACCAGCCGGTTGATCCGGCCTCTCCTGGTGGTGCCGGAGACCAAACCGCTCTCGCAGATGCTGGAGGAATTCCGCAAAGGCGGTTCCCACATGGCCATGGTGGTGGATGAATTCGGCACGATCGTGGGCCTGCTGACGGTGGAAGACGTGCTCGAACAGGTGGTGGGAAAGATCGAAGACGAGTACGATGAAAAGAACGTGCGGCGCGGCGCGGAAGCCGGCGTGGTGGAGCTTGACGGCGCGACGCGCATCCGCGACATGGAAAGCGAGTATGGAATCGAGATTCCGGCCGACGGCGGATTCGAAACGCTGGCCGGGTTTCTGTTGTTACAGCGCGGCGAGATTCCGCGGGTGGGCGATGCGGTGGAGTATCAAGGCCGGCGTTATACAGTGCTGGAGATGGAGCGGAACCGGGTGGCGCGCGTGCGGATACAAAAAATGCTCAGCCACGATTCGGAGCCGCGACCGTGAGGGAGCGGTCCTCGCGGGATACGAGAATGGTTCGATCAAACGGGGTATTTAACTAGGTATGCTGGGAATCGACAGCCGGGCGGCGCGCAGCACGTGGACGGCGGCACTGGTAGTGCTGGCTTTGTGGCTGGTCTACCTGGTGCGCTCCACTCTGTACATTTTCATTCTGGCGGTGCTGTTCGCCTATCTCCTGGCGCCCCTGGTGAACCTGCTCGACCGCTTGCTGCCCACCCAATCGACGCGCACGCTGGCGCTGGCGTTGGCGTATGTTCTGCTGGTTGGGCTGGTCGCGGCGGGGGCCATAGTCCTTGGCACCAAAATGGTGGAGCAGGCCACCCAACTTGCCTCCGTGTTCCCCCAAAAATTCCAAGGTTTGGTGGATTCATTCCAGGCTCACATGCCGGACAGGCTTAAGAACGAAGTGGCGGTGCGCTCCAACGATCTTTTTGCCGCCCTGCCGCAAATCGGCCTGAAGTTCCTGAAGCTGGCCAGCAATCTGATCTACGTGGTGATCGTTCCGGTGCTGGCGTTTTTCTTTTTGAAGGACGGAGCTTCAATCCGCGATCACATTCTCGCCCTGTTGGAAGTTGGGCCGCGGCAGACACTGCTGGACGAAGTGCTGGCGGACATCCACCTCCTGCTGGCGCACTATATGCGGGCGCTGGTGCTGCTCTCGGCGGTGGCGTTCGCCGCCTACAGCATCTTTTTTTCAGTGCTCGGGATACCTTACGCAATTCTTCTGGCAGCCCTCGGGGCGATTCTGGAGTTCATCCCGACGCTGGGTCCGCTGGCGGCGTCAGCCATCATCCTGCTGGTGGCGGCGGTAACGGGTGGACACCTGCTCGCCATCGTGATCTTCATCGTAGCCTTCCGCATGTTCCAGGATTACCTGGTGTCGCCGAACCTGATGGGGCAAGGCGTGGAACTGCATCCGCTGTTGGTGCTGTTCGGGGTCTTCGCCGGCGCCGAATTGGCGGGCGTGCCGGGGGCATTTCTATCCGTCCCCGTGCTGGCTCTGGCGCGGGTTCTGTATCTGCGGGCGCGCCGCACCAGGATCTCGCGGGTGGTCACGTAGGGCTGCAAAGCGGGGACTGGCTCGCATTTCGCCGCCTTTGCGAAACTTCGTGCCTGTACCCGGTTTGCCCGCCGCTATGGATCTGGTGGCGGCGGGGAGACTTGAACTCCCGACCTACGGATTATGAGACCGTCGCTCTAGCCAGCTGAGCTACACCGCCCGACCAAGCATCAGTGTAGCAAACTCGGCCCGGCCTTCCGAAACGCGGGATTTACCCGATTGAATTGTGGAAAACCTTCTTGGACCAATCGGATGCGCAACGTAATTGCAACATTCTGCCGCGATTGTGGTTTGGAATCGGCAAGTGCTTGGGAAACAATTGGTTACGCGCGAATGCTGCCGCTTGGGTCAATTTGCTGTAAGTGCTTTTTTCATGGGACTTTAATCAATCTCCGCCGGGCTTTTCCCACAGTCTTTTCCACAGTGCTTGTGGATACTATCTGTGGATACTATCTACGTGAGCCTCGATGCTAGTGGCCACTAGCAAGGTAAGATCTCGTGGTTCCATTTTCTCCCCATCCGGGCCCTGCGCCACTTCCGCCGCCTCCGCCTGTCGCCGGACGGCGGGCCCTGCATCGGCCTGATGGCCGGCGGCGCCTAATGGCGTTGCGAAGCGCGCGGATGGTTCGCTGGACCAGGAGGGTCAAGCAGCGCTGTGGACACCCGATTCAATCGTAGCGACAATGAGTTGTGCGCGATCTGCTGCTTCGGGTTCTCGTGATGCTTGGCGCATGCACGTTGCTGCTCACCGAAGGTCTGAGTCTGTTCCACTGGATAAGGCCGTTCCCGCTGGCGGGGGCCTGGCTCGGGATCGGGGCCGGTGGGGCCGTCTATCTTTACCGCAGCAAGTCCCGGTTCAAGCGGTTTTCCCTTCGGCCGGCTGAAGCGGCCATCACGGCGGTAATTGGTTCGGTGGTCGCCTTGGTTGGGCTCACGGCCGCCCTCAGCGCGCCGAACAGCTATGACGCCATGGCCTACCATTTGCCGCGCGTTGTTTATTGGGCTCAGTCGGGCAGTGTGGCATTCTTCCCGACCTCGTACTTCACGCAAATCAGCCTGCCTCCTCTGGCCGAATATGTCATGCTGCACACCTACGTGCTTTCGGGCGGCGATCGGTTCGCGAATCTGGTCGTTACCGGAGCTTTCGTCGGCTGCATCGTCGGCGCCTCGTGCCTGGCCGGGGCCCTCGGCGCGAATTCCAAGGCCCAGGCGCTGGCGGCTTTCTGTTGCGCGACGCTTCCCAATGCGATCTTGCAGGCCTCCGGCGCGAAGAATGATACCTGGCTGGCCCTGTGGCTGGTATGCGCGGCTTATTTCGCGCTGCGCCGGGACCTGTGGTTTCTCGGGCTCTCGTTCGGTCTCGCCCTGGCCACCAAGAGCACCGCCTATCTGTTTGCGCCGCCTCTGGTCGCTTCTGTCCTGGCAATCCAATGGCTGGAGGGGCGGCGCCCGCGCTGGGCGGCCATGGCGGTAGCGCTCGCCGCCGGGGCGCTGCTGCTGAATGCGCCCCAGTATTGGCGCAACCTCCAGTTCAGTGGCTCCCCGCTGGGCTATGATTCGCCCTACGGCAAAGGCGGGCCCTTTCGCTGGGCGAACGCACGCTTCGGCTGGAAGCCCCTGGTTTCGAACGCTCTTCGCAACCTCTCCGACCAACTCGGCGACCGTAGCGCGCGCTGGAACCAGGCGGAGTTCAACGCCATGCTCCGCATCCACCGCGCCCTTCACCTCGACCCGCAGGACCCTGAGACCACTTGGGCTTGGTTACCGTTTGTCCCGCCGGTGCTGACGGCGCACGAGAGCAACGCGAACAATCGGTGGCACCTGCTTCTGATGGCCGCGAGTATTGCGCTCGCCTTGTGGGGGGCCATCCGGCGTCGGGAATGGGTCTGGCTCTTTTACGGAAGTGGCCTGTTTCTGGCGTTTCTCCTTTTTTCCTTTTACTTGAAATGGGAGCAGTCCGGCGGGCGGATGTTGCTGCCCCTCTTCATCCTCGGATCGCCGCTGGCGGGGACGCTGCTGGCGATGATCCGGCCGGCGCCCGTCACCGTGTTGCTATGCCTCTTTCTCTTGGATGGCGCCCGGTTACCTCTACTGAAGAACTGGACGCGTCCGCTGATGGGACCGCATGCCGTCTTCACCACTCCCCGCGACGAGCAGTATTACATGGACATGCTGCCCCTGAACGATCGCGACTGGCAGTTGCGGGCGATCGAAGCAACTGTGCAATCCGGCTGCGATTCGGTGGGACTCGACTTCAGCGGCGACCAGGCGGAATACCCGTTCCAGGCGCTGCTGCGTGCCCGGAGTCCCAGGGTGCGGTTCATGCACGTGGGAGTTGAGAACACCTCCGCCAGGTATTATCCGGCCGAGGTCCCTGAACTATGTGCCGTACTGTGCATGCACTGTGGCGGCAACCAGACCAAGATCGAAAGATATGAAGGCGTCGGGAAGCCGATCGTATTGGAGCGTTCGTTGCTTTTCTTGAAGCAGAGGGGTGGAGGGCGAGGAAAAACAGCTCGCCACGGTTCTCCTGCCGCTGGAACACTGCTATTCTAAGCCACGTGAGTTCGCCTGTACGGGGGCTCGGCTGATTCGGGAGCGCTAGATCATATGAAGATCCTCGTATTGGGAGCCGGTGGATTCATCGGCTGCCATCTTACACACAGACTGCTGCAAGAGCGGCACGCAGTGACCGCGGTCGATCTCGATATGGACAAGGTTGCGGACAGCCTGAATTATCCGAACCTGTCCTTTCTGCAACAGGACATTCGAAGTGCGGAGTGGGATCTCGACAAAAGGGTCCGGGATGCCGACCTGGTCATCGACCTGATCGCCTACGCCAATCCGGGTCTCTACCTGATCATGCCGCTGGAGGTTTTCCGGCTCAACTTCACCGAAAACCTCAAGATCGCCGAGGCATGCGTGCGGCACGGCAAACGGCTCATACAGTTTTCGACTTGCGAAGTCTATGGCAGGACCGCCTCCAGTTTGAAGAACGCCCGTCTGGCCGATCCGGAAGATCCCATCCATGCGACTTTCTCGGAGGACACCAGCGAATTCATCCTCGGCCCGGTCTCCAAGCACCGCTGGATCTACTCGTGCGCGAAACAACTGCTGGAACGCGTGCTGCATGCCTATGGGCTGGAAATGGGCTTTAACTACACCATCATCCGCCCGTTCAACTTCATTGGACCCAAGATCGATTTCCTCCTGCATGAGAGGGAAGGCATACCCAGGGTATTTTCGTTTTTTATGGACGCGCTGCTGCATGGCACCCAGATGAAACTCGTGGATGGCGGCACAAATCGCCGCTGCTACACCTACATCGAAGACGCCATCGAGTGCACCAATCGCATCGTGGAAAACCCCGGGGGAGTGTGCGACCGTCAGATTCTCAACATCGGTTCGCCACAAAACGAGATTTCCATCTGCCGGATGGCGGAGTTGATGCGGGAGATCTACGCCGAGAAATTCCGTGACCCGGCGGTCCGGCTCCCCGAGATCGTCAGTGTGACCGGCGAGGAGTTCTACGGGAAAGGCTACGACGATTCCAACCGCCGCATTCCGGACATCACCAAAGTGCGCACCTTGCTGCATTGGGAGCCCCGGACCGGCATCCGGGAACTCCTCGAGACCACGATGCGATACTACGTTTCCGAGTATCGAAGGAGCGGAGCGCCGCGTGTCCCCGCCACGGCCTGAAAACGTCTTCGTTCTGGTCCCGGCATACAATGCCGGCGCCACCGTCGAGAAGGTCTTCGACCGGATTCCCGCCGAGGCGAGAGAGCGCGTGAAACGCTTCGTGGCCGTCGATGACGGCAGCCAGGACGACACCGCCGAGGCGCTCGGCCGCGTGCAGCGGAAATTCCCTAACCTGACAGTCCTCGCGCATGCCACCAACCGCGGCTATGGCGAGGCCGAGAAAACCTTGCTCCGCTTCGCTCTCGAAAACCGGGTAGACGTGGGAATCCTGCTGCATTCCGACGGGCAGTACTCACCCGAAAAGATCCCCGAACTGCTGAGGCCGTTTGATCGGGGCGAAGCCGACCTGGTTCAAGGGTCGCGGATGCTCGGCGGCGGCGCTCTCCGCGGGGGCATGCCACTCTACAAATTTTTGGCCAATAAGAGCCTGACGGCCCTGGAGAACTGGGCCTTCGGCATGAATCTCGCCGAGTATCACAGCGGCTACATGCTTTACTCGGGCGAAGCTCTCAGAACGATTCCCTTCGAGAAGCTCTCCCACTCGTTTGACTTCGACCTGGAGATGTTGGTCCTGGCTAAGGTGAAGGGGTTACGAATTGCCGAAGTCGCGATTCCGACCATCTACGCCGGAGAGAAATCGCATCTCAACCCCGTGCGGTATGGTTTCGCTGTGCTCTCCGTGGTGCGGAATTACAAGCGGGGCAGGTACCACTCGATGTGAAAAGGCGGGGTCTGTGAGCCGCCGCCCTGGGACTGGGCCGCATCGATTGACAAGCGTAAAGCAACAGGCTACAGTATAACGAGTGAGAATTCGGGACTTCGTCCATAAGGGCCTGAAGGCTCTCTATGTGGACGACAGCCCCAAAGGCTTGCCGCCCGACGCCGTGGACAAGCTCCGCAAGATGCTGGCGTTTCTACAGGACATCGAGGACGCGGAAGAGCTCCGGTCCGTTCCTGTATGGAAGGCCCACGTCTTGAAGGGAAATCGCAAGGGCGTGTGGAGCCTGCATGTTACGCGCAATTGGCGCTTGACATTTCAGATGACGCCGAAGAGGGCGAGGCCTTGGCAGTAAACCTGGAGGATTACCATTAAGGAGCCGCTATGCGCATGCTAAACCCGCCGCACCCCGGCGAATTTATCCGGACCGAAATTATCGAGCCGCACGGTCTCTCGGTGACAGCCGCGGCGCAAGTCTTGGGCGTTTCGCGTCCAGCCCTTTCCAGCGTTCTGAACGCCAAGGCCGACCTTTCCGGCGATATGGCGCTGCGCATCGAAAAGGCCTTCGGGGTGAAGCTTGATACCCTCATGCGGATGCAGTCCTCCTTCGACATCGCCCGGACACGGAGCCGCGAAAAGCAGATTCGGGTACGGCGCTTTGAGCCGGCCGAGCCGCGGCCTGCGGCTTAAAGGTGTTCGTCCGGCCCATTGCATTGCCAACCGAGGTGTCTTACCGGATTGGAGAAGCGGTGAGGGACACATTGGTAAGATCAGCGTTGGCGACAGTGACATCTACGGACGCTGGCCCATACCTCTGCACAAGCGTTCGCTCTTCATAGTGCTGTCCACCATCACCCTTCGGAGTCAGCTTCCAATCGCTCGCGTCCTCTACCAGGATCGTGTAACGGTCCGCGGGAATCCGATGAAAGCTGAAGGTTCCGTCGCCCTTCAACGGAGCCGCGAGAGAGAAGCGTGGCTCCCCAGTCGGGTAGAGACGGACCACGCCGTGATTCAGCCGGTGCCCATCCAACGCCGTTACAACCCGTCGGCCAATCCGCCGATGCGGTAATGACCAACGCTGTCGGGGTGGAAGGCCCCAGTGCTGGAGTCGGCAAACTTGCCATCGCTCAATTTTACTTTCGGCGTCAGAGCAACATTGGCGACCGGAGCACCGTCGCTGTACGTAACCGTGCCGCTGATCGATCCCCCTCGCTTCAAGTGGATCTCGACATGCTCGGTTTTGCCGGACGCAATGCTTACCCGCTGTACAAATGATGGCAACGGTTCCCGTCCGCTTGCACTTTGTTGCGCCGTGGCGGCGGTCACAACAAGCAACATCAACGAGATGGAGGAAAGCGGCTTCATGGAGGCCAGTATGCGCCATTTCTAATCAGGCCACAATGGACACCAGTGGTCCACTGGACCCGCCGCAGCGACCATTGCCCTACGCCCTGACGAGAACTTCGCGCAGATGGTCGCGCGTCAGGAAAAACTTCACCGATTCGGCCCGGCCGAAGAGTCTCTCCAGGCTGCGGTTGTTGAACAATTGCGCCGGCTTGCGCATGCGGCTCTGGGCCACCTGCAGAGTCTTTATGTCCTGTATGCGGAAGGTGTAAAACGGCACCGACTCCAGCTTGTCGTCGGAGTGGAAGAACGCCAGCAGGTAGCCCTTGGGCCGCACGATTTTCATGAGCCGCTCCACCACCGCGGCCAGCAGCGCGGGCGCCAGGTATTCCAGCACGTCCCAGACGAGCGCGCCGTCGAAACGGCCTTCGGGGTGGTCCAGTGCCTGGTGCAGGAAGTAGTCGATGCTGCCGGAGTTGGATTGGGCCGCCAAGTCGTCCGGGCCGAAGCTCTCGTTGAGAAACCGCAGGAAGTCTTCCGCGTAGAGGCGATGGCCCAGGTTGGTGATGAAATTCACGTTCTGCTGGCTGGCGCTGCCGAGATCGAGGATGCTGAGCCCGCTCTGGTCGCGGATCGCGTTGAAAAACTCTTCGATACCGCGGCTGGGCCTGGTGGTGCTGGTGAACGCCTGGGCGGCGCCGGACTGCCGTGAGACCGGCCCGCCCGCCCCACCGGCGGACCTCTCACCGGCGGGTTGGACGCCGCGCGAGCCGCGCATGAAGTTCTTCAGCGGTCCGGGAAGCAGCATGAGCGCCTTCGTAGCCTACCGCTTGATTTCCGGGCCAGCGGCCGCGATGGGCACGGCGGCAGCCGCAGCCGGCGCGGGCGCCGGCGGCTTGGGCGCCACCTTGGCCGGTTCGGGCCGGATGATATCGATGCTGCCCTTGAAGTAAGCGCCGTCTTCGATGACGATGCGGGCCGTACGGATATCGCCGATCAATTTGGCGTCTTTGCGGATTTCGATGCGCTCGGTGGCCTCCACGTTGCCTTGAATGGTGCCGAGCGCCAGCACCTCGCGCGCCTTGATGGCGGCCTGCACGGCGCCGTGCGGTCCGATGGTGAGCTTATGTTCCAGGGCTTCCACCGTGCCTTCCACGGCGCCATCCACGTAGAGATCTTCCTTGGCGAATATCTGGCCGATCACTTTGACCGATTTCCCAATGGTCGCCGCGCCGCCGCGGTTCTCGGGCTCGAACGCTCGCACGGGGGTACTGGACATGGGGGTAGCCTCCTTCTTCACTTCGACGGGATTAGGCGCGGGCTGCGCCGGAGAGGGCGCGATTCCCTGGGAAATGGGTTTGGGTGGTTCTTCCTCGCGGCGTTTATTCCACATGCGGCCGCCCTCCCGAGTTCAATATGAGTCCGTTCATGATTACTGTTCTCTAGTCTAAGGGGCATTGGCGGAAATGGCAATCCTCATCTGTCAGCGTTTAGCCACTTTGGCCTTGGCGCGGGTCTGGAGCAGGATGGGTGTGCCGCGGAACCCGAAACGCTTGCGGATCTGGTTGATGATCTGCCGCTGGTGGGAGAAGTGCAGCGGCCCGCCGCGGTCGGTGAAGATGGCGAACGCCGGCGGGCGGATGGAATGCTGGGTGATGTAGAAAATCTTGCGTTCCTCGAAGCGGAGGTGCTCCACAAAGCGGTTCAATTCGCCGGTGGTGATGCGCCGCGAGGCCGCTTCGTACACTTCCTTGATGAGCGGGAACAGGGTGCGCACCCCCGAGCCGGTCTTGGCCGAAAGGAAGACGATGGGCGCGTAGTCCAGAAACTTGAAGTTGTCGTGCACCTCGTGTTCGAAATCCAATTTCTTCTTGCCCTGGACGCCGTGGGCTTCGTCCCACTTGTTGACGCAGACGATCACCGCGCGGCCCCCTTCGTGCGCGTAGCCGGCGATGGTGGCGTCGAGCGCCACCACGCCTTCGGTCGAATCCAGCACCAACAGGACCACGTGGGCCATGCGGATGTTGCGGCGAGCCATCACCACGCTCAGCTTCTCGGCCATGTCCTTGGTCTTGCCTTTGCGGCGGATGCCGGCGGTGTCGACGAAGACGTATTCCACGCCATCGCGGATCACCTTTTCATCCACCGCGTCGCGGGTGGTTCCGGCGACGGGGGAAACGATGGCGCGCTCCTGGCCGGTGAGGGTGTTGAGCAGCGTCGATTTGCCGACGTTGGGGTGGCCGATGATGGCGACTTTGATGCCGGTTTCCGGGGGCGCCTCGTCGGGCGGCGAGGTGGAGAAGCCTTCCGTGACGCGATCGAGCAGGGCGTCGATGCCGGTGCCGTGTTCGGACGAAATGGGGCACACGCCGGGGATTCCGAGTTCGTGGAATTCGTGGGCGAGCACTTCGCGCCCGGCGGAATCGATCTTGTTAACCGCCAGCGTCACGGGTTTGCCGAGCTTGCGGAGCATGCCGGCCAGATCGCGGTCGGAGGCGGTGATTTCGGCGTGGCCATCCACCAGGAAGATAATGTGGGCAGCGCTCTGGAGGACCATTTCCGCCTGGTGGAGGATCTGCGCGGGAATGTATTCCTGGTCGTGGATCACGATGCCGCCGGTATCGATCAGCTCAAAGCGGCGGCCCTGGTGTTCGGCAAGCCCGTGGATGCGGTCGCGCGTGATGCCGGACTGATCGCCGACGATCGCGCGCCGCTGCCCTGTAATGCGATTGAAGAGGGTGGACTTTCCAACGTTGGGCCTGCCCACAATGACGACTGTGGGAATGGCATGGGACATGGAACTTCATGATAGCAGGAAGAGACAGTCTCACCGCAGAGACGCAGAGACGCGGAGAAAACTGAGGAGTTGGTGAGTTGTTGCGGTTGTGCCGCCTGGCCGACTTGAGCCGTCTTTCATGCGTCGGCTCCAGATGATAGTGTCGTAGGAGGATTGATGGCGCTTGATTCTGGGGCAGCCTGCTTTCCAACAGATACCAGCCCCACTGTTTTTTGTGTTTTCTCAGCGTCTCGGCGCCTCTGCGGTGAATCCAAAGCTGCTTGGTAGAATCAAAGCATCCCGATGCCCACCCAGGCCCGCACATCCCCGGCGCGTTCTTTCTTCTCGCGGCACGGGACGCTCTCCAAGTGGCACCCCAAATACGAATACCGGCAGGGACAGGTGGAGATGGCCGAGGCCGTGGAATCGGCACTGGCGGAGAGACGGCACCTGATTGTCGAGGCCGGCACGGGCACCGGGAAGACGCTGGCGTACCTGGTGCCGGCGCTGCTCTCGGGCAAGCGCATCGTGGTCTCCACGGGCACCAAGAACCTGCAGGAGCAACTGTTTTTCAAGGACGTCCCTTTTCTGCAGCGACATTTCCCGCGGCCGTTGAAGGTCTGCTACATGAAGGGGCGCAATAATTACGCCTGCCGGCAGAAAATCTACGACGCGGAGAAATCGCCGGTGCTCACGGGCCTGGAGGAAGTGGCGGATTTCGAAATCATCCGGCAGTGGGAGCAGACCACCGAATTCGGAGACCGCTCCGAGATCAAGCGGCTGCCGGAAGGCTCGACGGCCTGGGCCAAGGTGGATGCGCGCAGTGACCTGTGCAGCGGGCAGAAGTGCCAGAACTTCGAGCGCTGTTTCATCACCGCCATGCACCAGCGGGCGGTGGAGAGCGACATCATCATTGTCAACCACCACCTGTTTTTCGCCGACCTCGCCTTGAAGGACGAGAGCTACGAAGGCGGGATTCTGCCGGAGTATCACGCGGTGGTGTTCGACGAAGCCCACGAAATCGAGGACGTGGCGGGCCAGTACTTCGGTGTCGCGGTGAGCAACTACCGCTTGCAGGACCTGGGGCGCGATATCGGCGTGGTTAGCCGCATGAAGAAATTCGGCACACCGGAACTGGACCGCACGCTCGAACGGCTGGACGAGCTGACGGCGCGATTCTTCGGCCTGTTCGGAGAGACCGAGCGGCGGGTGGCCTTTCACGGACGCGAGGCCTTTCGCGAGGACAATGAAGAGACCTATACGGATCTGCTGGCGGCGCTCGAATTGATTGGTTCGCACCTGAAATCGCTGGCGACCCCGCCGGAGGAAGTCATCCCGCTGTTCCGGCGCACACAGGAACTGGCCGCGGCGCTGCGCTTCGTGATGGAAGAGGACGACGAACGGTACGTCTACTGGGTGGAGAAGCGCGGGCGCGGCTGTTTTCTGCAGGCCACGCCGATCGAAGTGGCGGAGATTGTCTCCGAGCGGCTGTTCAGCAAAGTCGATACGGTGGTGCTGACCTCGGCGACGCTGGCGGTGGCCGGTGGATTCGAGTATGTGCAGAAGCGGCTGGGGCTCGACAATCCGCGCACGCTGATTGTGGGCGGCCACTTCGACTACCGGAAGCAGGCGCTGTTTTACGTGCCGCAGCATCTTCCTGAGCCGCGCAGCCCGGCGTTCACGCGGGCGGCCGGCCAGGAAGTCGTCCGCATTCTGAACCACAGCCGCGGCCGCGCGTTCGTGCTCTTTACCAGCTACCAGCAGATGCGGCTGGTCTACGACGCGGTCTCCTTCGAAGTGGAATACCCGACGTTGCTGCAAGGCACCGGGCCGCGTAGCGCGCTGCTGGACGAATTTCGCTCGACGCCCCACTGCGTGCTGTTCGCGACGTCTTCTTTCTGGCAGGGCGTGGACGTGCCGGGCGAGCAACTGAGCTGCGTTATCATTGATAAGCTGCCTTTCGCGGTTCCCAACGACCCGGTGGTGAGCGCCCGCATCGAGAGCATTCGCAAGGCGGGCGGGAATCCATTTTACGATTACCAGATTCCGCAAGCCGCCATCGCGCTGAAACAGGGGTTCGGACGGCTGATTCGCAGCAAGACGGACCGCGGCGTGCTGGTGCTGCTGGATAACCGAATCACCAAGCAGCGGTATGGCCAGGTGTTCTTCGACAGCCTGCCGGACTACCGGTTCACCACCGAACTGGAAGACGTGGAGAAGTTTTTCGATGTTTGAAGTGACCATTGAAGAGACATTCGCGGCCGGTCACGCGCTGCGCAACTACAAAGGCAAATGCGAGAACGTGCACGGCCACAATTACCGGTGCCACGTGACGCTGGAAGGCGCCGAGCTGGATTCGATCGGGCTGCTGGTGGATTTCGTGGAATTGAAGCGCGTGGTGCACGGCGTGCTGGACCGCATGGATCACCAGTGGCTGAACGAGTTTCCGCCGTTCGACGCGCTCAACCCCTCGGCCGAGAATATGGCCAAATACATTTACGACGAAGTGTGCCAGGGACTGAAGACGCGAGAGGGCGTGCGCGTAAGTTTGGTCAGGCTATGGGAAACCGATACGGCGTTTGCGACGTATCGGCCGTAGGAGCTGTGGGAGATCATCTGCCAGCTTGCAGCTTCAGAAATGCTCCGGCCGCCCCAGGGCTTCCCCAAATCGCCAGCCAGCGCAGACCAACGAGCGCACCAGCGGCGCTAGGCGGAAGGATCCAGATAGCGAGCCTTTTGGCGCGCAATCTCGGACGGCCCGTCAGCCAGGAAATTGACCAAGTCCTGGAGCACCACAACTTCGAACGCCGGCTGTTCATTCCCCACCAGGTAAGCGACGTGAGTTGCTCCGTAGTGTTGCCGAATCTCGCCTGATGAGTCAACCAGCAGCGGACGCAACTCAAGCTTGGCCATACTCTCCGCTGTGACCTTCCAACACACCGCTAGTCCGATGTGGTTCGGGAACTTAACCTGCTTGTCAAAGTCCCGCGCCAAGCCGTCCAAATCGTATTTGTATTCAAGTACCTTAGTGGCAGATTGAAACGGGACCGGTATCTCTCGGCTCACACCTAGTGGTTGCTGCTGAGGATCGAAGTGCAGCGTTTCGTCTTCATAGTTCAGCTCGATCAACGCATCGTATCGGTCGTTGCAGGTCGCCGACAGGAAATTGTAGCCCTTCAGCACGCCGCACGCAGCCAGTTCGTGAAACAGAGCCACTACGTCTTGCTCTTCCCGAGGATTGGACACAAGAGAGAGGCTCTTGAACATCGGGAAGATCTTCAGAGCTTCCTGACGCCGCCAGTCCTCCTGCTCTCGCATCCAGTTCTGCAGCTCGCGGTCTGGCAACATTTGGGCGGTGCCGGTGTCGGGCCGGAGATGAGTGCGATAGCGGATGAATGTTTGAACGGCGGCTTTCGCAAGCTTCTCGGCCAAGGACTGATACTCCGGCTGAAAGACTTACGGCCCAAATCGGGATTTCCATTGGTGAAGTGGACGATGGTGTGGCACTGATGCTGGTATCCGACTGCCCGCAGAAGCGGAATTGGAATCAAGTCGCCTTGCACCATGTGATCCGACGCCATTTGCAGTCCGCCTCGCAGGATGCGCTGCTTCTTTCGGAGGCCGAAAGTCTCATCGGAAAACTTGTCCCAAACGTCTAGAGAATTCACGAACGCTGCATAGACCGTAACGGTGTGTTTTTGACACAGGGCAACCTCATCCTGCGTGAGTTCGTCCGCCCGAAGTGATCAATGCGGATCAATGATCTCGTCGCAGGTCCAAATCTTGCGTACGCAATTCAGTCTCTTGTATTGGTCATCGAGCCTGCGCATCTTCGTTTGCGCATCGCCTTCGATGCGTTGTAAGGCGCCCATCAGGTCGTCGAGATCCGCAACTTTTATTCCAGGGATCTCGTCGGGGTAAAAGTACTCCGTCTTGCAGTTCGGTACGGTCGTTCGGTGCCCTGCCGAATCGATCACCTCCACGGTAACGGTTGGGGCAAAAGACTTTCCGGTAAGGTAAATCTGCCCCAAGGGTGTCTTGATCCGTAGCACGTCACGCCACTGCTCCGAAGTTGTGGCCTTGAGCCATCCAAGGTCGCTAGGACGTTCCCCTGGTTCGCGACCTATCGTGATTTCAATACAAGTGCCGTGGGCCTCATGCTCTAGCTCGGGTACATCCCAATCGGCTGCCTCGAAGACCGGCCGTGGCATTCTACCTGTCGCATCGTTGGCCCACAGTCTTCCGCCCCGCAGCACTGCTGCAAGACGTTCACCGCCGCACTTCGACTGAAGCTTGACGAAAGAGAAACCGTACGCGAGAAAGGTCGCGCCAACGCCTTTCTGACCTCGGTATTCTCCGTTCCTTTTGAAACTGACGTTGGGCCGGAAGCAGTACTTGAATTGCTCGAGGTCCATTCCGATGCCGTTGTCAACGACTCGAATCGTGCGGCCCTCCATATCCACGCGAATCCAGAGCCGGGGCTGATACGATTCGGAACGTTCCTCCCTCGCGGCAGCCTCGACCGCGTCGAGCGCATTTTGTACGGACTCGGCAAATACGTCGTAGAAATGTGTATAGCACTTCAGTATGTTCTGGACCTGGAGTTTTGTTGAGTCCTGCGTGAAGATTGTTTCTGCCGCTCCGGTGTTTTCCAGCGGGTCGTGGCCCTTGAGAGAAATGAGCTTGGCTGCTGCGTTCTCCATGCACTGAATGTAGCACGCGGATAAACCGATGACCGACGGGCATTAAGGGGCATTAAAGGGACGGACGCATTTTTCATGGGTCGCTGCCGCGCTCCCGCTCAGGCGGCCTCAAGATCGACCCGCACGCGGCAACCCAGCGCCGTCGAGATGTTCACCAACGCGTCCAGCGAGAAGCGCGAGACACGTCCGCGCAACAAATCGTTGATCCGCGGCTGCGTCACTCCGCAGTGCTTCGCCGCCGCGACCTGCGTCCAGCCCTTCCGTTTCACGAAGGCCGCGATCTGCCGCATCAGTTCGGCCCGCGCCCGCAGGTTCGCCGCCTGCCCTGGCGTGTCCGCAATGGCGTCCCAAACACTGGGGTAGCTCTCGGGTTTGCTCATTTCGCACCTCTTGGTAATTGCGCAAAGCGTTTTCTGGCGGTGTCGATGTCCTTCTTCGAGGTGGCTTGCGTCTTCTTCTGGAAAGCGTGCAGCACATACACGGCATCCGCGCGCCGTGCCACATAGATCACGCGGTAAGCGCCGCTCTCGTCCGCTATGCGAATTTCCTCGACACCTTTGCCAACGGCGGACATCGGCTTGAAATCGTCGGGCTGCTCCCCACGCTGCACCTTGTCCAACTGATAGCCCGCATCGTGTCGCGCGGACTCGGGGAAGTCTCGCAGGCACCGGAGCGAGTCGCCGAGGAAGCGCACGGGCCGCATGTTCTGATTATATCTAATTGGATATAGGACGCAAGCACCCAGGGATGCCGCGGGCGGCCATGGGGCCGCTGAGCGCTGAAAGCTGACGGTTGCCTAGTGGCCGTAGTAGGCGGCGTTTCGCGCCGTGAAACTGCTCCACTTTTCGGGCAGATCGTCGAGCGCGAAGATCGCCGAAACCGGGCAAACCGGAACGCACGCGCCGCAGTCGATGCATTCCACCGGGTCGATGTAAAGCAACTCGGCTTCCGCGTGGTTGGGCTCATCTTTTTTCGGATGAATGCAATCGACGGGGCAGGCGTCGACGCAGGCGGTGTCCTTGGTGCCGATGCAGGGTTCTGCTATTACGTATGCCATGGGTGTTGTTCCAGGTATTAATAAATAGCACAAGGAGGGTGGAAACACAAACTCAACAGTTGCCAACGGGGCCATCGCGGCACCAAACTGTAGTAGATGACCGCCAAAGTGCGTAAGGCAGTATTCCCGGCCGCGGGGCTGGGCACCCGGTTTCTTCCCGCCACCAAGGCTCAACCCAAGGAGATGCTGCCGATCGTGGACAAGCCCATCATCCAGTACGGGGTGGAAGAGGCGGTCCATTCGGGGATCCAGAACATCATCATTGTCACCGGCCGCGGCAAGACGGCCATCGAAGATCACTTCGATGTGAGCTTCGAGTTGGAGTACCTGCTGGAGATGCGCGGCAAGAAGGAGTTGCTGGCGATTGTGCGCGGCATTTCCGACATGATCGACGTCTCCTACGTCCGGCAGAAGGAGGCGCTGGGGTTGGGACATGCCGTGCTGCGCGCTTCCGCGCTGGTGGGGCAGGAGCCATTTGCGGTGGTGCTGGCCGACGACGTGATCGAGGCGGAGACGCCTTGCCTGCGGCAACTGCTGGACATCTACAGCTTCTTCGGGGCGCCGGTGCTGGCGGTGATGGAAGTGCCGCGCGAGAACATTTCCTCCTACGGCGCGATTGACGCCGAGCCGGTGGCGCACAACGGAACACACGACCGGGTCTACCGCATCCGCAACCTGGTGGAGAAGCCCAAGGCTGCGGAGGCGCCGTCGAACCTGGCGATTATCGGGCGCTACGTGCTGACGCATGACATTTTCGAATCGCTGCAGGCCATCGACCCCGGCTCGGGCGGCGAGATCCAGCTCACCGACGCGCTGAAGCACCTCTTGCGCACGCGGCCGATCTACGCCTACCGCTTCGAAGGCACGCGCTACGACGCGGGAGACAAGCTCGGATTCCTGAAGGCCACGGTGGAATTTGCGCTGCGGCGGCGGGACCTGGGCGGCCCGTTCCGGGAGTATTTGAAGGGTCTGAAGCTATAAATATGCTGCCGGCTGGTTCGACCGAACGCATCGCGGCGCTGGTGGGCAGGCGCGGCTATCTCGACCGGCCGGAAGATCTGGCGCTCTACGAATACGACGGCTCGCAGGAAAAACATCGGCCGGACCTGGTAGTGTTTCCGCGCACCACGGCGGACGTGGCGGCCATCGTGAAGATCGCGGCGGAATTCCAGATGCCGGTGGTGGGGCGCGGAGCCGGCACCGGACTTTCCGGCGGCGCGATCCCGCGCGAGGGCGGCGTCCTGATCGCGTTCGCGCGCATGAACCGGATTGTCGAGCTCGACCTGGAAAACGAGCGCGTGGTAGTGGAGCCCGGCGTGGTGAACCTGGATGTCACTCTGGCAGTGGAACGCGACGGCTTTTTCTTCGCGCCGGACCCTTCCAGCCAGCGCGCCTGCACGATTGGCGGGAACGTGGCGGAGAACGCCGGCGGTCCGCACACGCTGGCCTACGGCGTGACCACCAATCACGTGATGGGCCTCGAACTGGTGCTGGCGGACGGCACGGTGGTCGCGACCGGCGGCAAGGAAGCCGACCTGCCGGGGTACGACCTCACGGGGTTGCTGACCGGGTCGGAAGGCACCATGGCGCTAACCACCAAGGTGACGCTCCGGCTGATGCACAAGGCGGAGGCCGTCAAGACCATTCTGGCGGTCTACGATTCCAACGAGGACGCCGGCCGCACGGTGGCCGAGATCACCGCCCGCGCCATTACACCGGTGGCTGTCGAGATGCTGGACGGCGTGATGTTGCGGATGGTGGAAGAAGCCACGCACGCGGGCTACCCCATGGACGCGTCGGCGGTGCTGCTGATCGAGTTGGAGGGCCCGGCCGAGACGGTGGAAGAACAGGTGGGGCAGATTCGCGCGGCCTGCGTGGAATGCGGAGCGCGCGAATTTCGCGTGGCGCAGAGCGCGGAAGAGCGCGACCTGCTGTGGAAGGGCCGCAAGAACGCTTTCGGCGCGGTGGGCCGTGTAAGTCCGACTTACTACGTGCAGGATGGCGTGGTGCCGCGCACTAAGATCGCGCCGACGCTGCGGTTTATCGGCGAGGTGGCGCAACGGCGCGGGCTGACCATCAGCAACATCTTCCATGCCGGCGACGGCAACATGCACCCGATTATCCTGTTCGATGCGCGCAAGCCAGGCGAGCTGGAACGGGCGCGCGCCGCGGGGGAGGAGATTCTCAAGTACTGCGTGGAAGCGGGCGGGTCGATCACCGGCGAGCACGGCGTCGGCATGGAAAAGAACGAGCTGATGAGCAAGCAGTTCCCGCCGGACACGCTGGACATGATGGGGCGGTTGAAGCGATTGTTCGACCCGCAGGGCCGGCTCAACCCGGGGAAAATGCTGCCCACGGGCCGCGGCTGTCTGGAGATTCGGCAGAGGCCGCTGGCGGCGGGCGGGGCGACGTATTAACGTGTAGCGCCGGCGGTCTTTGCCGCCGGTCTCTGGCCTGAGTGGCTACGGTCAAGCGCGCCCAAGGCACCGGCGGCAAGACCGCCGGCGCTACCAGGCATCTACGGGCGTTGTTCCGCGCGGTAGCTTTCGGGCGGGCCGAGGTAGCTGGGCTTCACTCCACCCAGGTTCACTACCAGCTTTTCCAGCACGATGCCGGGGTCGACCATCCAGATTTTCAGCGTGTGGTAGCCGGGTGCGACTATGGTGAAATTCGATTTGACATGGCGGACGCTGTCTTTTACCGTGGTCTCCCAGTCGCGGTTCGAATTCTGCGCAAGAGTATCGACGACTTGCGGGGCCTGGTCGTCGAAAGCCATGGCGAAGCGCAAGCCACGGCCCGGAGTGAAGTTCTGGGTGGGACCGAGGATGGCGTCCACTTCGGCTTTACCGGAGTCGAACAGGTACATCCGGTATTCGAGACTCGGTGAGTTCCTGCCCGGGTCCAGGCTGGGACCGTTGACGGGAAAGACCGACAACCCTGAGAGAGTGCGGCCGTAGTCATCGATCTTTTCCCACCGGGCGGCGGGGGTCGAGTTGTTCGTCGAGTAGTGCTCGGCTTCGATGGAGACGCAGCCTTCAGCTTCGACGAAGCCGCGGAGCGTGGCGGGCGTGATCTCGCGCGGATTGGAGACGGTGAGCTTGACGGCGACCTCAACGCCACCGGGGCCGGCGATGCGCACGGCGCCTGCGGACGAACCGGAGGGCGCTTTGCGCCAATCGACGCTGACCCAAAGGCGCTGCTCCTTCTGAATGGCGCCCCGTGGCGGACTCACGGAAATCCACGGCGCGCTGGGCGCGGCGGAGAATTCAAACGGGGCTTGGCCTGTGTCGAAGACGTCGATGTAGCGGCGCTGCTGGTTGAAGGCGTCGAAGGCGGGGAGCGCCGGATCGGACTTGGCGCCGGGCCAGGAATCGGCGGAGCCTTCCACGGCGATACCCATGGCGGCGCCATCGGGGAGCTTGATCTCTTTGACGGCGGGCATGGTGTTGCGGGGAGGCTCCTGCCACATGGTGTAGCCGATGTGGGTCTGATCCATCATGTGGTTCCATTTGCCGTTCAAGAGCGTGTGGTTGTAGTAGTCGCTGAGATCGGCATCGGCCTGGAAGAGCGCCTTGGTTTGATCGGCGTAATCGTTGGCGGAGGCGCGCCCCTGGGCGGCGTAGAGATGATTTTTGGCGGCGGCGATGTAAAGCTCGGCAACCTGGGCGTAAGATTTGGCGGGATGCAAGACGAGTTCAAAGAAGGCGTCGCGGGCATTTTCGGGCAACGCGGCTTGCAGGGCTTCGGCTTTGGAAACGAGCGCGTGGAAATCGGCTACCACGCGGTCGGCCTCCCGATAGTTGGTGAGGCTGAAGGTCTCGGGATCGAGGAGCTCGGGCTTGCGGCGGCCGTTGTACTTGAGGCAGGTGGAGACCAGATCGGCGATCTCAGCGGCATGCGCCGCGCCGAATTCGCGCTCGGCCCACAGGCGCGTGAACTCGCCGAGTTTGTCCTTGGACCAGCGTTGGGGATTACGGCCGAAGTCCAGGAAGAACTCGATGGGGAATTCCATGGGCTTGAGATCGCCCACGTTGACGATCCAGATGCAGTCGGCGCCATAGTTCAGGGCCAGGTTCATCTGCTCCCAGATTTTAGGGATGGGATTGGTGTCGATCCACTTGTAGTTACGAGGGCCTCCGACGTAGTCGAAGTGATAATAGATGCCGGCGCCGCCGCTGCGCTGGCGTTCGGCGGGCGTGGGGAGGCGGCGGATGTTGCCCCAGTTGTCGTCGCACCAGAGGAGCGTGACATCGTCGGGGACGCGCATGCCTTTTTCGTAATAGCCCTGGACCTCTTTATAGAGCGCCCAGAGTTGGGGGATTTTCGTGACGTCGGGGTTGACCTGCTCGGAGAGGATTTTGCGTTGATCCGCGACGATCTTCTCGAGCAGCGCGACGTTGGCTTCGAGCGAAGTGCCGGCCATGGGCATGTCGCCATCGCCGCGCATGCCGATGGTGACGATGCTCTCGTAGTCTTTGTTGCGCTTGACGCCGTCCTCCCAGAACTGGCGGAGCACATCGGCGTTCTTGGAATAATCCCAGGGGCCTTTGCCGTGGCGCGTCCATTCCTTCTGGGAGCGCAGCATGGGCTCATGGTGCGAGTTGCCCATGACGATGCCGTACTCGTCGGCGATCTTCGGATTCAGCGGGTCGTCCTCATTGAAGGCGTTGTTCCACATGGCGGGCCAGAGGTAATTGCCCTTGAGACGCAGGATCAGCTCGAAGACCTTCTGATAAAACTCGTGGCCCATGTTCACGACGCCGGGGATGGAAGTGACGCCGTACTTCTCGCGGACCCAGCCGCTGAGGGCGGGTGCTTCGTCGTTCAGGAAGATGCCGCGATACTTCACGGCGGGCTGGCCTTCGAAATATCTGCCGGCCTTTACGAAGAGGGCGTCTTGGTGGACGGTGGGAACGTCGGCCCAGTAATACCAGGGTGAGACGCCGATCTGTTCGGAGACATCGTAGATGCCGTAAATGGCGCCGCGCTTGTCGCTGCCGGCGATGACGAGCGCGCTGGCCAGGCCGGGCAGAGGATTGGCCACCACCTGGATGACGAAGGCTTCCCACTTGCCGGCGACCTGCGCGGTATCGATTTTTCTTTCACGCACCAACTGGTCAATGATGGGGCTGCGGCCGATGGTGCCGGCGATGATGGCGGCGCGGCCGAGTCCTCTGGTCGCGCGGAGCAGCGCGGGAGTGACGGCGGTGACGCGGGCAATATCGGCCTGGAGGTCGGCGGCGGCGCGCGCGACGCCGGGCCAATCGGCGGGGTCGACATAGATGGCCGCGGCAGTCTTGGCCTGCACCATGGGGAATGCGCCGGGCGCGGACTTTTCGAGGATATAACGGGTCTGGCCGATGGCATGGGCGGTGCGCAGGGGAGCCAAGAGACAGAGTCCGAGCAGCACGGCAAGGGGAAGACGGCGTCGCATGATTATTTTGCTCCGCTCGCCGCGCCGATCACGGAAGTGAAGGCCGGTTTGGGTTTTCCCTCGCGATCGAAGAGCAACGGATAGTTGGTTCGGCCGCGGATGGGGAAATTGTTCAACCAGGAGTCGCCATCGGTGACGCCCCAGAAAGTGATGCGCGTGATGGAGGCGCGATATTTGACGAAGATATTGAAGAGCTCGGCGTAGCGTTGGGCGAGCGCCTGCTGGACCGCGTCGGAAAGGCCGGCGGTGTAAGGGTTGGAGCCGGCGCCGCCGGTGGACGTGGCGGAGACGTCGGCCGAGTTTCCGGGGGCGGTGCGCGGCAGCACGTCGACATCCAGCTCGGTGATGTTCACCTTGATGCCGAGCGCGGCGAAGGCCTCGATGGTGTCAGCCTGCTGCCGGGCGGTGGGCCAATCCATCTTGTCGTGGCCTTGCAGTCCGATGGCGGTGATGGGGACGGACTGGTCTTTGAGTTTTTTGATGAGTTCGACGGCGCCCTTGCGCTTGGCCTCGTTTTCGAGCGAGTAGTCGTTGTAATAGAGCTCGGCGCGGGGATCGGCTTCATGGGCGAACTGAAAGGCTTTGGCGATGTAGTCGTCACCAATGATGTTCAGCCAGGGCGATTTGCGCAGCGTGCCGTCTTCGTTGAGCGCTTCATTGACGACGTCCCAGCCGGCGATGCGGCCTTTGTAGCGGCCCACCACGGCCTGGATGTGATCGTGCATGCGCTGCAACAGGGCATCGCGGCTGAGCGGAGCGCCTTTGTCGTCCTGGAAGACCCAGCGGGGCACCTGGCTGTGCCAGACCAGGCAGTGACCGATGATGAACATGTGATTCTTTTCGCCGAACGCCACGTAGCGGTCGGCGGGATCGAAGTTGTAGCCATCGAGCCGGGGGTGGATGGCTTCCCACTTGAGAGCGTTCTCCGGGCTGATGGTGTTGAACTGCGCGGCGATGACGGAAGCGCCGCGGGCGTCCTTTTCCTCGAACTGCGACTGGTTGATAGCCGCGCCAATGCGGAAGATTCCCTGAAAGGCGTCTTTCAAAGTGGCCGGTTGCGCGTGGGACACGCCGGCCAGCAGCAGGCTTAGGATTGCTACGGATTTCGCGGACATGATGTTAGGTGCTCCTTATCCACCCTTAGTACACCGTTAAACAAATACGCGCATTGGGCACAAACCGCTCCCTTACGGTCGCGGCTCGCATGCGAGCCGCGCGCGTCGGCAAGCGGTCTTGGACACTAAGCGAGTTTCTGAATTAGGCACTCTTATCATCCCTATTCAGCGGGGGCGAACTTCTTGCGGCGCTCGGCCAGTTCGTCCTGTATCTGGAGGTTCAGGTTCTTGCCGATCTTGTAACAGACCAGGCAAACGATGACGATCACGAAAAAGATGGCGGGAAAGAGGCTGATGGTGAGGCGAATGCCGCGCAAGGCGCCGGCGGTTTGTACGGCGTTGGCGCGATACCCAAAACCGGAAAGCAGCCAGCCGGCCATGGCGCCGCCCAGGCTGAGGCCGGTCTTGAGGCCGAACAGGATGGTGGCGTAGATCACGCCGGTGATGCGGCGGCCGGTCTTCCATTCCGAATAATCCACGACGTCGGCGAACATCGACCAGATCAGCGGAATGGTGGGAGCGTAGGTGAGCGCGCGGGCGTACTCGAGAATGAAAATCGTGCCGATGGCGTCGGGCGGCAACAGGGCGGCCAATGCCATAAAGATGGTGGTGAGCCCAAAGCCCACGATGGCGACGGCCTTCTTGCCGAACCTCATGGAGAGGAACGTGGACCACAGCACTCCCGCCACGGTGACGAACTGGCTGGACATGTTGAAGAGGCTGAAGCCGACCGATGAGACGTTGGCCCTCTTGGGATCGACCACCAGCCCGAAGGTATTCAGCAAGTACGACCAGACGCCGTGTGCGGCGGGGTTGACCAGACCGACGTTTTGCAGCAGACCGTAGAGGCGATCGTGGTTGACGTAATACTGGAAGTAATAAGAGAGCGTGCCGCCGCGCATGGCCAGCACGATGAAGTGGGCCAGCGTCAGGATAAACATGGCCACCCAGGGGCCGGTTTTGACCAGGGCGCTGAAGTCACGTTTGGCGTCGGACTTCTGTTTGGGATCGGGCTGGATGCGCTCGCGCGTAGTGAGAAAGGTGATGACGAAGAGGACCACGCAAATGGTGGCCCACAGGCCCATGGTGATCTGCCAGCCCTTGGCGTTATTGCCCTGGCCGAACTTGGCGACCAGGGGCAGGGTGAAGCCGCCGACGATCAATTGCGCGATCATGGCGGCGACGAAGCGGTAGGAGGAAAGGCTGGTGCGCTCATTGACGTCACCGGTCATGACGCCGGTCATGGCGGAGTAGGGAGTGTTGTTGGCGGAGTAGAGCGTCATCAGCAGCATGTTGGTGACGCAGGCGTAGACGATCTTGCCGGTGGTTCCGAAGTTGGGGGTGGTATAGGCGACCACCATGACGACGCCCCAGGGGACGGCGGTCCACAGCACCCACGGGCGGAACTTGCCCCACCGGGTGTTGGTGCGGTCGGCCATGAGGCCCATCATGGGGTCGAAGAAGGCGTCCCACAGGCGGCCGACCAGGAGCAGCGAGCCGGCGGTAGCGGCGGCGATGCCCAGGGTGTCGGTGTAGAAATTCAACTGGAAGAGGATCATCGTCATGAAGACGAAGTTGGCGGCGCCGTCACCGAGGCTGTAGCCGGCCTTTTCCACGAACGAGAGCTTTTGTACCGACGGCTTGTTCATTGGACCGCCAGAACTACCTTTTGGAGATCGGCGTCGCGCGAGGAATTGCCGACCATGATTTCGAATTCGCCGGGCTCGACGGTGAATTTCATTTCGGCATCATAGAAGGCCAACAGTTCGGGCGTGATGTCGAAGGCAACGGTGCGGGTCTCGCCGGGGTCGAGCGAGATGCGGCGGAAACCCTTCAGCTCTTTCATGGGGCGAGTGGCGGAGCTGACCAGGTCGCGAATGTACAATTGCACGGTTTCGCTGCCGGCGCGGCCGCCGGTGTTGGTGACGTCGGCGGAAACGCGCGTGGAAGCGCCGCGCTTGATTTTCTTTTTGTCTAGACGGACGTTGGCGATCGTGAAAGTGGTGTAGCTGAGGCCAAAGCCGAACGGAAAGAGTGGGGTCACATCGTCGAAGAGGTAGCCGCGGCGCGCGGTGGGCTTGTAATTGTAAAACGCCGGCAGGTGGCCGGCGGAACGCGGAATGGTGATGGGGAGCTTGCCGCCGGGGTTGCAATCGCCGAACAGGACTTCGGCGACGGCGTGGCCGGTTTCCTGGCCGAGGTACCAGCATTCGAAAATCACCGGCACATCGCGGCTGAGGGCGTTGATGGAAATCGGGCGGCCGTTGAAGAGCAAGACGACGACCGGTTTGCCGGTCGCGACCATGGCTCGCACCAGTTCCTCCTGACGGCCGATGAGGTCGAGGCTGGCGCGGTCGCCCATGTGCACGAAGGACCAGGCTTCGCGCGAAGTCTGCTCGTTGCCGCCGATGGCAAGCACGATGACGTCCGCCTTTTTGGCCACCTTGACGGCTTCGGCAATCTGGCGGCGATCTTCGGCGGGATCGCCGGGGACCACTGCATCCTGCACCCAGGAGCCGCCGATGGTGATCTTGCAGCCTTCGCTATAGAGCACTTTGGCGCGGTCGCCGACGCGGGCCTTGATGCCGTCGAGGACCGTGACATCGTGCTTGGGAATGCCGCTGTAGCCGCCCAGCAGGCTGCGGTGGGCGTTGGGTCCGATGACCGCGATGGTCTTGATGCCATCGAGATTCAGCGGGGCAACCTGGTTATCGTTCTTGAGCAGCGTGATGGCTTGGCGCGCGGCCTGAAGGGCCAGTTGGCGGTGGGCATCGCAGCCCACGATGGCGTCGGCGGCATCGGGATCGACGTACGGGTCGTCGAACAGGCCCATTTGGAATTTCCAGAGGAGCATGGGCGCCACCAGATCGTCGAGCTGCCGCTCCTTGAGAACGCCTTTGCGAACGAGCTCGACAAGGTGCAGGTAGCAGTCGGGTTCCGGCAATTCGATATTGACGCCGGCTTCGACGGCCTGGCGGCAGGCCTCCTTCTTATCCTTGGCCACTGAATGGCCGCGGACATCGGCGCGGTAGTTCAGCTCGGTGATGGCGTAGTAGTCGGAGACCACGAAGCCTTTGAAGCCCCATTCCTTGCGGAGCACATCGCGCAACAGCCAGCGATTGGCGTGAGACGGGATGCCATCGATTTCGTTATAGGAAGCCATCACGCCGATGGCTCCGCCCTTGTGGATGGCTTCCTGGAAGGTGAAGAGGAACGTCTCGCGCAGCACACGCAGGGAAACATTCACGGGCGAGCAGTTCATGCCGGATTCCGGCTGGCCGTGGGCGGCAAAATGTTTCAGCGTGGCGATGACGTGTTGTTTGTCGCGAAAGCTGGCGTCGCCCTGAAAGCCGCGCACGGCGGCGATGCCCATGCGCGACACCAGGTAGGGATCTTCTCCGTAGGTCTCCTCGACGCGGCCCCAGCGAGGCTCGCGGGCGACATCGACTACGGGGGTCAAGGCCTGATGGGTTCCGCGCGCTCTGGCTTCGGCGGCAGTCATGGTGAAGAGCGCCTCCACCAGTTCGGGATCGAACGTGGCGCCCAGGCCGATGGGCTGCGGGAAACTGGTGCCGCCGATGGCGGCATGGCCGTGCAGGCACTCTTCGTGAAAAATCACCGGAATTCCGAGACGGCTGTTTTCCAGGAAAAACTTCTGAATGGCGTTGGTGAGCTCCGCCATGGTGCGCGCGGTGCGGCCCTTGGCGGAATCGCGGGGACCTCCGGCGTCGCTGGGACGGCCGACCTGGCCGAGGCCGCGGCGATCCTTGAAGGCCTTCCTGGCTTTCGCCAGGTCGAAATTGCCGTCGTCATCGACCAGGGTATCGACCTTTTTCTGCCAAACGCACATCATCTGCGCGGCTTTTTCCTCCAGGGTCATGCGGGACAGGAGATCCTTGACGCGTCTGGCGGGCGGCAGCGCGGCATTTCGATAAGCGGGGATCTTCTTCGGTGGAACTTCAGATTGGGGTGCGGGAGATGGCTTCTTCATATGCCTGCCTGACCGCCTGCAGAGATTTCGTTGTGGAATCAAACTATACCTGGATTGCAGAGAGGAAAGCAAGGTGGAGGCAGGAGGCAGAAGACAGAAGACAGGAGCCAGAATGGATGAGCGGCCTGCGTCGCACGCATTGCCACCGTCGCGTAGACTCCAACGGATTCGCGCGGAAATGGACTGCCGTCTGCCTCTCCACAAATATGTACTTTACAACATATTAACTATAAGACATACTGTCAGAGTGAAGTGGAAAGTTGAATTCCATAGGGACTTCGATCCCGAATTCGACGCGCTGCCGGATGACGTGCAGGGCGAATTAGGAGCCCACGCTCTGCGACGAAAGATTTGACGAGCACCTGTCACGAACGAAGAAGAAGGGGAAGTAAACATGCCTATCACGCTGAAGGACAAAATGAAGGGACTGAGCCCCGCCCAACGCAAGAAGGTCGAGGACCGCGCCGCCGAGCTGATTGCCGAGGAGATGACCTTGCGCGAACTGCGGCACGCGCGCAAGCTTACGCAGGTAAAGATGGCCAGGAAGCTCGGGGTTACTCAGGACAGTGTTTCGCGCCTCGAGAAGCGGAGCGATCTCTTGCTGTCCACGCTGCGGAAGACCGTCGAGGCCATGGGCGGGAACCTGTCTCTTGTGGCCGAGTTCCCCGACCGTGAGCCGGTTGTTCTGTCCGGCATTGCCGAAGATGATCCAAGGCCGAAGCCGACAAGCCGGAGACGCATCGCTTAAGATTTTGGCCGCCGAGCGTAAGCGATTTTATGGAGGTGAAAAGCGAATGAGCAAAAAGTATCGAAGTGATGAAGCCTGAAGAGATCAAGGCGAATAGCACCTGTTTCAGTGTGCCAAACAGGGCAGGGGTCTGGTCGTCGGTCCAGGTAATGCAGCGTCCCCGCGAGAGCCGGGCTCAAAAATACACGCCGAAATCCTTTTGCAGGATGAGGGCGACGGTGCCGCGGAGGCGTGCCATGCCGCCTTCGCCGGTGGCATCGAGACGGGGGATCGAGCCGCCGGGCAGAACCTGGTCCCGGACTTCGGCTTCGATCACCGGTCCGAAGCGATTCCAGGAGCGGGTGAGATCGCCGACTACGACGATGCGCTCGGGAGCCAGGCCGGCGACGATCATGCGCATGCCGCGGCCCAGGTAATGGGCCATGGTTTCGAGAGCCTTGACAGCGCGGACGTCGCCGTGGTCGGCGCGGCTGAGAAGGTCGGGAAAAGTCATGCCCTCGGTAGTGGAGCCGGATTCGAGGTAATAGCGGAGAGCGGCTCGATTGGAGGCGTAGACCTCCCAACAACCGCGGCCGCCACAGCCGCAAACGGGGCCCTTGGGATCGAGGGGCACGTGGCCGAATTCGCCGGCCATGCCGTTCGCGCCGCGCACCAACTGGCCATTCAACAGGATTCCGGTGCCGATGCCCTCCGAGACGGTGACAACGACCAGGTTGCGGCAGGCATCCGAATGTTCGAACCAAACGGTGGCGAGCACGCAGGCGTTGGCGGCGTTTTCGAGTTCCACCTCGACACCGGTGGCTTTCATGATGGGAGTGCGCAGATCGAAATCGCGCCACTTGAGATTGGGGGCGAAGACCAGACGGTCGGAGCCCTGGTTGAAGCGGCCGGGGAGGCTGATGCCGATGCCTTCGAGCTTTTTGCCGCGGCAGGAATTTCTGACGCGTTGAATGCATTGCAGGAGTTCATCGACGGCGGTCTTGGGATCGGAAGGGGTGGTGATGACTTCGCGGGAGGTGAACTTGCCGTTGGCGTCGGCGAGGGCCACGGTGGTTTGACCCGGCCGGATATCGACGCCAACGATGACGCGGTCGTCATTGAGACGGAGGAAGGTGGGACGGCGGCCGCGGGGCAGGCGGCCGGTGGGGCCTTCGATGACCCAGGACTCGTTGATCAATTGTTCGACGATCAAGGAAATGGTGCTGCGCTGCAAGCCGCAGAGGCGGGCGAGATCGGCGCGCGAGATGGGCTGGCGGGTGCGAATGAGGTTGAGGACGATGCGGCGGTTGATATCGCGCACCACTTCGCTGGACGCGCCTTGAATGCGCTTGGGGTCGATGACTCTCATCTTGCGATCCACTGCCGGCGTATGGACTCCTCCTTAGGCGATGCTATCAAAGGACCGCGTCGAGGTGGGGAATTTTTCCGACGGGCTGGCCACCGCCGACGCTGATCCGCAGCTTATCTTTGGGCAGTTCGGCCGCGGGGATGGAGAAATCGACTTCGCCGGATTCACCGGGACGCAGATGGATGCGCTGGAATCCGCGAAGTTGGCGCACGGGGTCGTCCGGCCCGCCGGCGCCGCCGACGTAAAGCTGGACCACTTCGTCGCCCTCGCGGATGGACGAATTCCTGACGTGGACGGAAATTTGCGCGCCGCGGGGTGTGCGCTGGGCGCGCAGGGCGGAATAATCGAACTTGGCGTAGGTGAGGCCGAAGCCGAACGAGTAAAGCGGGTCGCCCTGGAAATAACGGTAGGTGCGGCCCTTCATGGAATAGTCTTCAAAGGGGGGCAACTGTTCGATGCCGCGATAGAAAGTGACGGGCAGGCGGCCGGCGGGGTTGTTGACGCCGGCCAAGGTCTGGGCGATGGCGGTGCCGGCCTCTTCGCCTCCGTACCAGAGTTCCAGGACGGCGGCGGCGTGCTCGGCCGCGAAATTGACGGCGAGGGCGCTGCCGCTGGTGAGCACCACGATGACCGGCTTGCCGGCGGCGATGGCGGCCTCGACGAGGCGCTCCTGCGGATCGGGCAATTTGAGATCGGTGCGGTCACCGCCCGCAAAGCCGGGAACGTCGACCCGCATCTCTTCGCCTTCGAGATTGGGATTGAGCCCGACGAAGGCCACGGCGACGTCGGCATTCTTGACGGCTTCGATGGCCTCAGCCAGGAGCGGTTCCGCGGGAGGAAGCCAGAGGAGTTGCGCGCCGGCGGCGGCGGGATCCCGCGGTTTGTATTCGACGCGGAGGCGGTAAGCGTGACCGGCTTCCAGTTGGGCGTGGACGGGAGTGACGGAACCGCGGGGCTGCGCACCAGCGCCGCGGCCGGCGGGGCTGGAGGGGGCGGGTTCGGGCAGCAATTCCTTGTCGTCGAGGAAAATGCGCAATGTGGCGGAGCCAAATCCGCCTCTGGCGGCAATGGCGTAATCACCGGTGACCGGAGGCCGGAGACTGCCGGTCCAACGCACCGCGGCGGCGTGTAGCGGGAGTGCCGCAGCCAACTCCGGATCGACGATTCCGGCTTGTTGAAAGACGCGGGGTTCCACGCGTGCGAGTTTCGGCTGGCCGGTGAAAGCGGCATTGTCGAAGTATTCGGCGAGGAGGCCGCGGCCGGCGCCGGATGGGGTCACGAGCGCGTTCGAGGGCACCAGGGCCTGCGATTGCGGGGCGTAGGCGGCGCCGAGCGCGAAGCGCACGTCGGCCTTCTTGCCGAACTGTTGCTCGATGCCTTCAAGCGGCGTCACCAGTTTTTGAGAGAAGCCGTTGTAGTTGCCGAGGGGCGCGACCGGGTCGTCGGCGGAGGGGCCGATGACCGCAATCTTGCGGATGGAGGTTTTGAGAGGCAGAATGCCGCCTTCATTCTTCAGCAGCACAATGGATTCGCGGGCAGCATCCAGGGCGATTTTGCGGTGAGCCTCGGAATCGTTTTCGGAGTAGGGGATTTTGGAAAACGGCACGCGCTCGGGGGGATCGAACATGCCGAGTTTGAAGCGCGCCACGAAAAGGCGCTCCACGGAGCGGTTGATCTCGGCTTCGGTGATGAGGCCGGCTTTGACGGCATCCACGAGCGAACGGTACTCGGCGCCGCAGGTGAGATCGGTGCCGGCCTTGACGGCCAGAGCGGAAGCCTCGGCGGCGGTGGGCTTGTACTTGTGGGCGGTCTCGTTGTAGATGTCGCGGATGGCGCCGCAATCGCTGACTATATAGCCCTGGAAGCCCCAGGCTTGGCGGAGAGTCTTCTGCAGCAGATCGGTCGAGGCGCAGGCGGGCACGCCGTCGACGCTATTGTATGCGCACATGATGGAATCGACGTGGCCGTCCACCACGGCGGCGCGGAAAGCGGGCAGGTAGGTCTCGTTGAGATCGCGCTCGCTGGGCTGGACATCAAACTTGTGCCGCAAGGGTTCGGGCCCGCTGTGGACGGCGTAGTGCTTGGCGGTGGCGATGGTCTTGAAGTAATTCGGATCGTCGCCTTGCAGGCCCTTGATGAAGGCGATGGCCAACTGGCCGGTGAGGAAGGGGTCTTCGCCGTAGGTTTCCTGGCCGCGGCCCCAGCGGGGATCGCGGAAGATGTTGATGTTGGGGGACCAGAAGGTGAGCCCGAGGTATTGTCTATAGGTGTTAGTACGAATGGCTTGGTTGTACTTGGCGCGGGCTTCGGTGGAGATGGTGTCGGCGATGCGTTGCATGAGTTCGGTATCCCACATGGCCGCGAGCCCGATGGCCTGCGGGAAAACCGTGGCCTCACCGCCGCGGGCTACCCCGTGCAGCGCTTCATTCCACCAGTTGTAAGCTGGGATTCCCAGCCGCTCGATGGCCGGTGCGGAATTTTGCATCTGCAAAACTTTCTCTTCCAGGGTCATCTGCGCGACCAGGTCGGCGGCGCGCTTTTCGGCGGGGAGTTCCGGGTTGCGCCAGGCAACGTTCCCGGTCTGTTGTCCCAATAACACGGCGGCTAAAGCCATGAATGGAATGCCGCAACTCCGTAAGGCACCTTTGTGCATCGCAACCACTCCCTTTCGTTCAGTTCCCCTGCTGCGCCGGAAGTGCTGCGGCCCGTTGCGGACTCCCGGCCAACTCCGAACGGGGGAGCGAAAAACTAATGGTACAGCCTGGACGGCGATGCCGGAGCGATTTCCGCTCCGGCCTTTAGTTTACGCACCAGACTATAGACGCAATCGCGCTGGAAATCAAGCTTTGGCGGCGGAAAGGGCGGAAAAAAGGCAGGGCGGGGTTTTTCGCGTGGTTTTGGACGAACAGCCGCGAAAATCCGATGCCGGGCTTCAGCCAGCGCCCACAACCCGCACGTTTCCATGGGAGAATCCCCTCTGAAATTACTCTTGACAATGATTTTGTTTTGTTATAAAACTATTTCGACAAGTGTGGGGTCGTAGGTCAGGGGCTGGAACGCCGTTTCCTGTCCCGCCAGGTTTTGCGTGGAAGAGAGGAGAAGTCTCATGAAACGTATCGCTTGCCTTGCAGCAGCAATCATACTGCTCGCCGGGATGGCGGGCGCCCAGGAACCGCGCGCCACCATCCAGGGAACGGTAAAAGATTCCCAGGGTGGCCTGGTCGCCAACGCCACTGTAGTTGTCACGAACACGGATACGAAAACTACAGTGGACCTGAAATCGAACACCGTGGGCCGCTACAGCGCGCCTCTTCTGAAGCCGGGGAACTACACGGTTACCGCGGAAGCCACGGGCTTCAAGAAGGAAGTGCGCCAGGGCATCGTACTGCTGACATTCGACGTTCGAGACGTCGACCTGACTCTACAGGTCGGCGCCCCGACGGAATCCGTTACGGTCACCGGCGAAGCGCCCCTTGTGGACAACAGCCGTACCGACAACGGCATGGCGATTGATGACCGCACCGTGCGCGACCTGCCGGTCATGACGGACGTAGTCACCAGCATGATCGCGCTCGCCCCCGGCGTGCAGACCAGCAACCTGCAACAGGAACTGCTCGGTCCGCATTCCACGCAGGGCGGCTCGGATTACAGCAACGGCAGCGGCGTCGGCGGGAACGTCTGGACCATCGACGGCGCTTTCAGTAACGGCAACGGCCGCAACACGTCGCTGCTGCCCTCGGTCGACACCGTCGCCGAAACCAAGGTCCTTGATAACACATTCGACGGCAGCTTTGGCCACGCGGTAGGTCTCGGTATCTCGATTACCACCAAATCCGGGACCAACGATTTCCATGGCGTGGCCAGCGAGAACTACTGGAGCCAGCGCTGGCAGGGCAGCAATCTGTTTACCAAGCAGACCTATTACAGCAACATCGACAAATTGTTGTCGCAGGGCAACACCGCCGGGGCCGCGGCCGCGGAAGCCCTGCCCATCCAGCCCTCGGGCCATTCCAACCTTTACAGCCTGACCGGCACCGGCCCGATCTGGATTCCCCACGTAATCGACCTTCGCAATAAGGTCTTCTGGACTTTCGGCCTCAATGGCGAACACGATGCCAAGCCGGAACAAGCCAGCGTATTAGGGCGCATTGTACCGTCCGCGGCGGAGAAGCAAGGCAACTTCTCGGACTTGCTCAATGTTACCTCCGACGGCCTGAACTATCAGCTCTACGATCCCTTCTCGGTGAAGGTGGATACAAGCCGCTCGGGAACGCACTACATCCGCACGCCCCTCCCCGGCAACGTTCTTCCCGCGTCCTACATCGCCATGGGCGCCCCGATTTACAAGAACTATACGAAGTATTGGCCCGACCCCAATAATTGGCTCAATCCGTCTCTGGCCCAAAACGCAGGATGCACTGGCACCACAGCCTGCGGCGCGGTGACCAACGACTACCAGGCCACCACCACGCCGTATAACTGGCTTTTCCGCCAGTATGCCGGCCGCTTGGATATTAACTTGAGCGACAAGATGCGCGTGTTCGGCCGCTTCACGCGGAACCACTTCGTGGAGTACCGCAGCGATTGGACCTGGTTCATCGTCCCCGGTTATAACAACACCGGCCCACAAGGCAGCGGCGTCACGCGTGACGACCAGAACGGCGTCCTCGACTGGGTCTACACCATCAGCCCGGCGACTCTTGCGCACGTCAACGTCGCGGTGACCAACTGGATGTCGTACAGCACTACGCTGCCCTACGCGTCCCAGTTCAAACCGTCGTCCGCCGGGCTTCCCTCTTACCTCGACTCGTATTGCGGGAGTTGGTGCTATCTTCCGTATATGAACCCTTCGGGCTATTCCCAGGACGGCATCAGTGGGACGCCGAATCCCATATACAACCGGTTCTATGACTACAACGGGGACGTGTACCACGTCGTAGGGAAGCACCAGTTCCGCGCCGGCGCCGATTTCCGCCAGGAGACGCGGTCGAGCCACGCCGGCAACAGCGACGGCACCTTCGGCTTCGGCAACACCTATTTCCGCCAGTACGACGATGCGGGTCCCAGCGGCACTTACAACCCCGCTACGGTGGGCTTGAGCTGGGCTTCCTTCATGATGGGTTTGCCGACTTCGGCGTCGGTTTCGAATAATGCCAGCTTCCTGGCTTCCAACCAGTTTGCAGCCGGCTTCATCCAGGATACCTGGCGCGCTACCAACAGACTGACCCTGACCCTCTCGCTTCGCGGCGAGTGGGAGAACGGCGCCAAGGACAAATGGCCTAATTGGATTTCCGGCTGGAATTCCGGAGCCGTGTTGCCGATCAGCGCACTCGCCCAGTCGGCCTACTCCAGCAACCCCATTCCGGAACTGCCGGCTTCTAATTTCGTAGTCCAGGGTGGTCCGATGTACGCCGGCACGCCCGGCGCCCCGGATCGCGCCTGGCCCAGTCAGTTGATGTGGCTGCCGCGCATCGGTGTTGGCTACCAGCTCAATTCCAAGACTGTGATCCGCGGCGGGTACGGCGTCTACTACGACACTCTGGACGTCAACGCCCTTGTCTACGCTCCAAACAACACCGGCTATTCCACCAGCACGAGCACTACATTCACCACGACTAACGGTGTGACCTGGGGATCGGCCGGCGCCTGCGGCGCTTGGTGCAACGCGGGGACGACTCTGACGTCTCCGCTGACCGACCCGTTCCCGGTCCGTCCCTCCAGCGGCAACTCGCAATTCAACGTGCCGGTTGGGAACGTATACGGCGCCATGGGCTTGTTGGCGATCAACGGCGCGCCGCCGAGCACCGGAACCACATGGACCGAGCCCCCCAGCAAACACCCGCGCATGCAGCGCTGGCGCATCGGCATCGAGCACCAGCTTCTCAGTCACGATCTGGTATCCTTCGGCTACACCGGCGCCTGGACTAGCGACATGAACGTCAACGAAAATGTGTCCGGCCTCCCGGCCAGTTTGTATTATGTCGGCAACGCGAGGCCGATGACTTCAGCCGGGTCTACCATTTCGTGCGCCGCCGGCATCGTGAATGCCACGGCCAACGGCTGTCTGCAAGACACCAATCTGGGCGCCAACGTCACCAACCCGTTCTATATCGGGAATTTCTCGGCGCTCCAAACCAGCAACCCCACGCTCTACTCCGCCATGGCCAGCCAAGGCTTCTTCACCAGCGCGACCATTGCCAAGTCGTCCCTGCTAAAGCCTTATCCCTCGAGCACACTGACCATCCCGGCGCCTATCGGCCATGCGCGCGAGACGGAAATCGATGCCGCCTTCACGCACCGCTTCTCCCACGGTCTGACGGCCAACTTCGGCTACACTTACTTCGACAGTGCATACGCCAACAGCTTCTTCCAGCCATGGAATCCGACCGATCCCAACAGCCCGCAGAAGCCCATCTGGCAGATCAACAACATCGCTCCCCACCACATCAACGCAACCTGGGTCTACGATCTGCCTTTCGGGACAGGCCGGCACTGGGTCCACAGCGCGGTTCCCGCCGCCATCGTGGGTGGCTGGACGATTTCGGGCAGTTATTTCTGGCAGTTGGGCACCCTGATCCAATTGCCGAACGCGTTTTATTACGGCGACCTTAATGCCATTAAGCTTTCGAATCCCACCATCGGCGAGGAGTTCAATACGGCGGGCTGCGTCCTGAGTGCTGCGCAGGCCGGTCCTGGCGACGTGGTGGTCCCGCTTGGCCAGCCTTGCACCTCGGGTTGGGACAAGCGAGTCGGCGCCCAGCCCGGCACGTATCAGGCGCGCGTGTTGCCCTTCTACGTACCTGGCGTCCGCAATCCCTCCTACGGCGTGACGAACCTCAGCGTGATGCGTGACTTCCGGTTCAATATCAAGGAACACCCGCTCACCTTCCAGGTCCGCGGCGATGCCCTCGATCTTGAGAACCATTCGAACCTCGGCAGCGCCAACACCGGCGTCACGGGCGGCCCCGGCGTTTTCGGCGCCATCACCGTCGCCGGACCCAACTTGAATCGCTTCATCCAGATTCAGGGTCACATCCGCTGGTAGTAGTCCTCTAGAAACGCAGTGACAGGCGGCGTCTCGTGGAAACGCGAGACGCCGTTTGTGTGCCGGGGGCCGGGTTGCGCCCGGCGTTGACAGACTGAAGCCTGTCCCACCCAGCCGGCTGCACCGATTGACAGTCGGCGCGCAGGATACCATCCTGCCCCACATCCGGGCCGGCGACCGCTTGCTTACGCGCGCGGCTCGCGAAGTGATTTACTTTTGGCCGGCCCGCAGACGGTCCACCAGGTGCTGCACGTCGGGGTTCGGCTGGAGCCGCACCGCCGCTTCGTACTCGGCTATCGCGTCCTCCTGACGGCCTGGGATCCGCAGCAGGACATTTCCCAGGTTGAGGTGCGCTTGCACGAAATCGGGATTGATCCGCAAGGCCGCCTGGTATTCGGCAATCGCCTCCGGCAGGCGGCCGGGCATCTGCGACAGAGCATTTCCCAGGTTGTTGTGCGCCCCCGCGTAATCGGGCCGGATCCGGATCGCCCTTTCCAATTGGGCAATCGCATCCGGCATCCGGCCGGGTGTCTGTGCCAGAGCGCGTCCCAGGTTATTGTGCGCTTCCGGGAGATCGGGATCTGTCCGAATGGCCGCTTCGTACTCGGCAATCGCATCGGGCAGCCGGCCGGGTATCTGCGACAGGGCGTTTCCCAGGTTGTTGTGCGCCTCCGCGTAGCCGGGGCTGATCCGCAGCGCGGTTTCCAGTTGGGCGATCGCCTCCTGCGGCCGGCCCGCCTGCAACAAGGCCTGCCCCAGATTGCTGTGTGCCCTCTCGGAATCGGGGTCAAGCCGAATCGCCGTTTCGAACTCGGCGATGGCATCGGCCAGCCGGCCGGGCATTTGCAGCAGGGCGTTTCCGAGGCTGAGGTGCGCCTCCGAATAATCGGGCTTGATCCGTAGGGCCGCTGCAAAGTGGGCCATTGCCTCCGCGCGCCGGCCGGGGATCTCCAACAGGCTGTTTCCCAGGTTGTTGTGCGCCAACCAACTGCCGGGATTGCGCACCAACGTTTCCCGGTACAGCGTCTCCGTGTCGCGGTAAATACCGCTCTGACGCCACGTCAATACGCCGAGAACCGCCAGCAGCACAGCGGCGAAGGCGATGCGGCTTACCTTGCCCAGTGAGATCCAGCCCGCCGCGACCGCCAACCCGGACGCGACCGGAACGATGATGCCCAAGCCTGCCAGGTATTGAAAATGGTCGGCGACGTAGGAATAGCGGAACGGATAGACATTGAGGAAGCCCAGCACCGGAAATAGCGTCCCGGCGAAGATCAGAAGGCCGGCCAGAGGCCCACGGTGACGGCGGGCCACCAGCCAGAGACCAAACGCCAGCGCCACTACTCCGGCAGGGAACAGATACTGCCACCATTCGCCGGGGTCTATGTTCCAACGGGGGTATATAAATGTCAGGTTTCGAGGCCACAGCAGCTTGCCTGCATAGAAGCAGATCACGCGGCCCGCCAGCAGGCAACGCTGGACCAGCGTCAGCGTGAAATCCGCGCCCTTCGCGCCGATCAACGTCCTCTCCACCCAGGCCGTGAAAAGCCCGGCGGATGCGCCCAGCGCGAACCATGGAACCAGCGGCGGCAGATCGCGTTTCCACTCGAGCCGGCCGCGCTGCCACCAGAAGACCACCAGCAGCGCGCCTGGAAGCGTCGCGGTAACCGTCTTGGTGAGCAGCGCCAGCAGGAACAGCCCTAGCGCCGGCCAATACCGCGACGCCCGCCGCGACTGGTCAAAGCGCAGGTAGGCGAGGGCCGAGGCCAGGTAGAAGACGCCGGAGAGCGTGCTCTTCTGCTCGGAGATCCATGCCACCGCTTCCACCGAGACCGGGTGCAGCGCAAAAACCAGGCCTGCCAGCCAGGCGCCGGGCAGCGCCAGGCGCCGCACGATCATGACTACCAGGCAAGCCGATGCGGCGTGCAGTGCGACGTTGGTCAGATGGTAACCCAGCACCGCATCGCCCCAGATTCGATGCTCCATCCAGAACGCACTGTGCAGCAGCGGATAATATTGCTGGGTCGCTCCCGGATCGAACCAAATGCGCCAAAGACCGTGCAGGGATTGGAGGTCCGGCCTGGTCACGTGGCTGCTATCGTCCCAGAGCAGCCCTCCTCGGAGTGCCGGCAGGTAAGCGGCCAGGGCAGCGCACAGAATAGACGCGTACCCAATGGCATCCCGCAGGCTTATGGTTCCGCCCGCCGGACGCACTTTCGCCCTGCCCCGCTTCACACCCATCGCATCAACTCTACCTCCCGCAGGCGCCGGTCGTCGAGGACGATCTGGGCGGCGTAGGGCATGACATCCGGCTGACGGTCGAGCCCACAGTGGCCAACGGGTTACAGCAGGTTTCGCAGATCATCGTAGATAAGATCACGACGGTCGCGGCAGGCAAGGTAAGCCAAGTGATTGGTCACGCTGACGATGCCTGTATGCTCCGCGTCAAGCGTACCTTAGCGGTGTTCCTCGGTATCGCGTGACAAGCTGAAGCGGCTCGTCGTCTACCTCTTGTCGGGCAGAATCTCGATGTAGTCGAGCGGCGCCAATTCGTTGCCGCCGGGCTTGCCTTCCATGCGGATCTCGTCGCCCGGGCGCAGCGCCACACCCGCAATCACGCGCCGCGTGGAGGCCCCGGCGTCCATCCGCCGCGACGGCAGGCGCAGATCGGCGGACCACTCGTCGATCAACTGCTTGCCCACGAAGACGCGGTACTGCGAAACGCCGCTGGGCAGGTCGAAGTATTCCACGTTCAAGGTGTACCAGCCGGCTTCGCCCGCGTACTTCAAAGTGGCGCTGCACGTGGACCCGGCCGGGCAGGTGACGATTTTCCCGCCGGACGCGTCTTCTTCAGGCGTCGCTGGCGGAGCAAACCCGCCCCGCCCGGGCCCCGCGGCGACAGGCGCCCGCTGCGCCTCCGCCTCGGCGGGAGGGCCGAAGGCGCGCACGGTGTACCCCTGCAATTCCATGGCTTCGGCTTCGAAGCGTCCGGGGTAGCGTCCCACGCGCCCCTTCGCGTCAGGGACCTTCGACGCTTTCTGGAACCACGTGTCCACCGCGTCGCGCCACACGATGGCCTGACCGGCCTGGTATTGAAGCTGCGCCAGCACCTGGTTGTAGCGCTGTTCGTCCACCAGCCCTTTGAGGGTCTTCCACTGCTGGACATAGCCGGCCACCGCGTCCGCGCCCTCGTAGTGGGAATCGTAAATATACTGAATCACGGTCTTGCCGGAGCGCAGTTTGTAAGTGTAGGGAACGTGGTGCAGGAAGAGCAGCAGGTCGTCGGGGCAGCTCTCGAGCGATTCGTAGACCTTGGCCACCGCGGGCCGGTACTGGCCGATGAAGCCCGTGCCGGTGGCCACGGTGCGGTCCATGCCGACGCCGGTTTCGTCGGCGCGGTGCCACTGGCCCCAGCCGTTGCGCTCGGAGGCTTCCACGTTGACGCTGTAGTGATCGCCCACGATGTCGGTGAGGGTCTGTAAGCCCAGCGGACCGGTGTAATTCTCATAGGTGCGCCAGGTGCTGAGCTCGATGGCGGAGATAGTATCGATCACTTTGGGGTTGGTCCCGAAGGTGAGTTTGGTCCATTCGTCGGCGATGCGTTTGGAGCTCAGATCGGGATTCCAGGCCAGGCGGCCGAAGCCGTAAAGGTTAGCCTGCGAAAGCTGGTTGCCCACCCAGTTGTCATCCAGACCGACGTTGGATACGCCGACGAAAGCACCGGACGGACGGTCGAAGGTCTTGCCGGCGACCAGGGCCTTGACTGGCGTAGGGGCCGTGCCTTTGGCGTGCATGTCGAAATCCAGCGTGTCCTTCCAATAAGGGACCAGGAAGACGTCGTGTTTGGCCTGTCCGAAGTATTCCTGAGTGATCTGCAGCTCCACCGCCTGGTTGGTCTTCTCCAGCGCGCCGAAAAGCGGCGAAGCCGGCTCGCGCACCTGGAAATCGATGGGGCCGTTCTTGATCTGGATGAAGGCGTTGTCGTCGAACTTGCCGTCCAAGTCATGGAAGTTGTCCCAGGCGGCGCGCCCGCGGTCGTTCTTCAGGTTGCGCCAGTCCATGTGGTTGTCGTAGACAAAGCCGCGGTAAAACAGCAGACCGCCGTGCGGCTTCAGGGCGTGGGCCACCACGTTGGCGGCATCGGCGTGGGTGCGGCCATAGGCGGAAGGGCCCACGCGGCCTTCGGAATCGGTCTTCATGACGATACCGCCCAGATCGGGGACTGCGCGGTACAGGTCGTCGACGCGTGCCTTCCACCACTCCGCTACGCGGGCATCGAGGGGATCGAAGGTGTCGAGGCCGCCGACCGACTTGGGGCTGCCGAAGTCGACGGAGATTGCCACCCGGACGCCCCACGGGCGCAACGCGCCGGCGATGCGTGCAATCTGCGGAGCCAGTTCCGGAGTGAGGATCTTCGGGTCGGCGTTGACATTGTTGATGGAGCAGCCGTTGATGCCGAGCGAGGCGAGCAGGCGGCCGTAATCGGCGACGCGGGTCAGGTCCTGTCGCACGTGATTGTCTTCCCAAAAAATGGAATTGCCGCCGTAGCCGCGTTCGATGGTGCCGTTGAGGCGGTCCCAATGGTTCACCCAGCGCACCGGCGCGTAGGGGGTTTCGCGCTGGTCCAGATTGGCGATGGTCTCGCCCATGGCGATGCGGCGCAGCAGGGCAAAGGCGCCATACAGCAGGCCGCGGTCATTGGAGGCGGTGATGACGATGTAATGCAGCGGGCCGTCGGCGGCGGATTTCAGCCAGAAGGCGTCGGCGGCCAGGCGGACGTCGGGAAGCAAGCGGGGCGCCGCGCTGCGGATCTCCTCGACGGTTCCCACCAGAATCGCGCTCTCGCGCGGGATGGCGGATTCGGCGCGCAGCGTGCGGCCGAGCATGCCCTTCAAGCCGCGGATAAGCTCGGCGCGAGCGCTCGACGCGACCGGGGATTGGTCGAGCACCGAGACGACCGCCGGCACGGCCTGGCGAGCCTGATCGAGAGCGGCGCCTTCGAGCGGGGCGTACCGCAACCAGGCATCGTAGCCGGTTTCGCCGTGCAGCGCGGCGGCGGCGACAAGAAGCGAAAGAAGACGAAGTTTCGACATGACGAATTCTCCTGCACACCGGCAACAAGATTGCCGGCGCTACGAATTGACCCCGGAGGCCAGGTAGCCTCCGTCGACGGCGATGCACTGGCCGGTGAGAAAGCTGACGGCATCGGAAGAGAGCAGAACCGCGAGCCCCACCAATTCTTCGGGCGAGCCAAAGCGCTTCATGGGAGTACGCATGAGGATCTCCTGCCCGCGGGCCGTTCCCATCACCAGGTTGCGATTCAGCTCCGTGGGGAAGACGCCGGGCGCGATGGCGTTGACGACGATACCGTATTCGGCCCACTCACAGGCGAGGCTGCGGGTGAGCGACAGGATGGCGGTTTTCGCGGCGCAGTAGGCGGCCACCTGGTGAAACGCCAGGAACGAACCGAGCGACGCAATGTTGATGATGCGGCCGTGGCCGCTCGACGCCAGCAGCCCATGGAACGACTGGCAGGCGCGCAGGACGCTCATCAGGTGGGTATCCATGAGAGCCGAGAAGCGGAATTCATCGACGCTGACGGTGGGCTCTTTGAAGGTGTAGCCGGCGGCGTTGATCAGAATATCGACGTGGCCGAGTTTGGCGACGACGGCTTCGCGCAGAGCGTTGATGGACTCGCGGTTGCGGGCGTCGGCGGTCTGCCGCACCGTCTGGCGGCCGAGGGCTTCGATCTCGGCGGCGGCGGATTCGACTTCTTTCTCGCGCCGGCCGGTGGCCACGACATGCGCGCCGTGCCGGGCGAGTCCTACGGCCAGGGCCCGGCCGATGCCGGAGGTGCCGCCGATGACGACGGCGACGCGGTCTTCAATATTCAGATCGTTTGCGAACATGCCGATGGTTCCGTTCTAAAGGCTGATGAACAGGGCGCCATCCTGCACGCTCAGTTCAATGCCGGCCGCGGCGGCGGCTTCATCCAGGGCGGCGCGCAGCATGGCGACGGGGTCCGGGCCATTCTTGAGCCGTCGCATCAGCCCTTCGCCTTTTCTGGCGCCGGCCGAAAGGACGATTTTCAAACCGCGGCGTTTGCATTTCACCACCGTGCCGTCTTCCAGTTTGGCGTTCATCGGTTTGATATACGCGTCGACGTAGTGCACGCCGATGCCGGACTTGTCGCCGGTGAATTGCGGAAGTTTCTCGGAGGCCGCGGGATTGACGTCGCAGAGTTTGGTTTTCATAGGGAATCCAGGTATTGGTCGATGGCCTGGCGGAAGGCACGGATGTGTTCCGGAGTGCTGCCACAGCAGGCGCCGATGAGGTTGGCGCCGGCCTCGAGAAGCGGCACGACGCCTTCGACCATCTGCTCTGGCGTTTCGTCGTAGACCACGCGCATGTTGAGGAGCTTGGGCTGGCCGGCGTTGGGTTGGACCATCACGGGCAGGCCGGTGACCTTCTTATATCGCTCGACGGCCAGGCGGGCGCGGTGCATGTCCATTCCGGTGCCGCAGTTCAGGGCGACCATGTGGGCGCCGTGCTCTTCCATGAAGACCGCGGCGCGCTCGGGACTGATGCCCATCATGGTGCGGAAAGTGGATCCGTCCCGCGTGACATCGTAGGCCATGGAGCCGATGATGGTCCGAGCGCCGGCTTGGCGGGCGGCGTGGATTCCGAGCAGCAGCTCTTCGAGAGAAGTCTGGGTCTCGATGATGATGGCGTCGGCTCCGGCATCCACCAGGGCCGCGGCCTGCTCGCTGAAAGCGTCGCGCACCTGGGCTTCGGTGAAATCGCCGTACGGCGAGAGGAGGCCGCCGAAGGGACCGATATCGCCGATCACGAATCCATGGCGGCCGTTGAAGGCGCGGCGGGCGATCTCCACTCCGGCGCGGTTGATTTCCGCGACATGGTCAGCCTGGGAGTGGCGGTTCAACATGATGCGCGAACCGCCGAAGGTGTTGGTGAGGATGCAATCCGAGCCGGCTTCGGCATAGCCGCGCTGAATGGCCAGGACGCGTTCGGGGTGCGTGAGGTTCCATGCCTCGCCGCAATTGCCCTGCTCCAGGCCCGCCATCATTAATTGCGTACCCATGGCGCCATCGCCCAGCAGGGGGCGTTCGCGGACGGCATCGTGCAAGAGCTCTTTGGTGGAGGGTTTCATTAATTCAACTCCGATCGCCGGGTTGACAGACGAAAGCGTCTGTTTGAATGTATAAGGCCTGAGATGGCGAAGGGTTCTCCTGAAGGGTACAATGCCGAGACCGGCTCTGAACAGCCGGCTCAGAAACTTCAAACAGGAGAACCCAATGAACGTCAACCACTATATCGGATTCGATGTACACAAGAA
>Ga0187884_10000338_pt1 | contig 47358 bp, 56 predicted proteins | sample June2016WEW_20_4_FD_132983 | JGI IMG/M metagenome (GOLD analysis project Ga0187884, IMG submission 132983) | Peatland microbial communities from SPRUCE experiment site at the Marcell Experimental Forest, Minnesota, USA - June2016WEW_20_40 | ecosystem: Environmental > Terrestrial > Soil >...
GACGAGACCAAAAACATGCTCAAGATACTGGCGTCCGAGAGGACCCTTATGATTCCGAAGGAAATTGCAACTTTCAGATTCAACCTCCCCAGCGGTATCCGGGTTGATGTCGACGGAGAGCGATTGGTTGCTAGGCCCGAGAGCAGGCTCAAGACTAGAGTGAGGCGATGGTAATGTCAGACCTCGGAATCGGCGCTACTGCACCAAAGAAAGCATGCGAAGACCGCAACTGCCCATTCCACGGAGGCCTATCAGTGCGAAGAAAATTCTTAGACGGCAGAGTGGTAAGCGCAAAGATGATGAAAACCGTAACAGTAGAAAGAGACTACCAACAATACGATCCGAAATATATGCGGTATGAAAAACGTCGGAGCCGAATTTTAGCGCACAGCCCACCGTGCCTAGAGGTACGGGAGGGTGACAGGGTGAAAGTCGCTGAATGCAGGCCAATCAGCAAAGAAGTCGCCTTTGTAGTAGTCGAGAAATTAACGGGAATGTCTTGACATAACGACACAATCTTAACAACGTAACCTTAATTTGTTGCAGAAGCGTTCAGCAGCGCCTTACGTGAGAGAAAATTGCCAGCCCCCAAGACTCGTGCCGTCAGCGCGAAGGGAATGATAGAGTATCGACCGCGCATCGCACGGGGGCTACCAAACGGAAGCCGTATCAACTGCGCCGATAACACTGGCGCTAAGGAGCTCAAAGTTATACAGGTTCTCGCAACCCACACTCGCCTCAGACGAGTTCCCTCGGCCTGCGTTGGGGACATGATCATGGTCTCGGTATCGAAGGGAACCCCCGACTTGAGGAGGCAAATGTTCCCTGCAGTCGTCGTTCGCCAAGTTCGGATTTTCAAGCGCCCTGACGGAACCAGGCTTTCTTTCCATGACAATGCAGGAGTTATCATGACACCGGAGGGCGAGCTGAAGGGCACCGAGATTCGTGGACCTGTGGCGAAGGAAGCCGCTGAGCGATGGCCTAGAGTCGCCAACCTCGCAAGCATAATCATTTGAGGGAACATGAATGAGCGTACGCCGACCCTCAAAGCAGCGAAAGAAAATCTATGATGCTCAAGGCCAAAGCCTCAGAAAGCTGTTGGCAGCATCTCTCTCCGAAGAATTGCAAGGGACGCAGGGAAGAAGATCGTATCCTGTTCGGAAAGGCGACACAGTGAAAATTTTACGAGGAGACTACGCGGGAGTTGAAGGAAAGGTAAATGACATTGACACCCGCGGCCGACGTTTGTTCGTTGAAGGAGTCACTCGGGAGATGACGTCAGGCACATCAACCAACGTGTCGGTTCACAGTTCGAAGGTCATGATTACCAAGCTGAACCTTGACGACAAATGGCGATCAGAATCCATCAAACTAGCGCAGGGTAAACCCGGCAAGGAGAGCACCGAGTAATGGCGCGTAAGGGCGGACTCAGGCACCTCAAGAGACTGGCCTCTCCCGCTTACTGGCCCATACATAGAAAGGAATCACCATGGGCGCCCAAACCAAACCCTGGAGCACATCGATCCTCACTCTGCCTCCCGCTAGAACTCATAGTCAGAGACGAACTGAACCTCGCGAAGGACCGACGAGAAGTATCGAGGGTACTCGCCAATGGGAAGGTAAAGGTAGACGGAAGTCCGAGACTTGAGAAAAATCATCCCGCAGGCCTCATGGACGTAATTGAATTTGCAGACGCGAACCTAACCTACCGAATGTTGCCGGTGAAGGGCAAGGGTCTTAGCCTCATTAAAATTTCAAAAGAGGAGGCCAAGTTCAAACTCTGCAAGATTCTACGAAAGAGAACTGCCCCAAAAGGGCTCATACAGTATGGAACTCACGATGGGCGAAGCCTCAGCTTCCAACCGACAGACCCGCAGGCAACCACGTACTCAACCAACGACACATTGCGAATCAGTATACCTACCCAACGCGTATTAAACCACATAAAATTCGAAAAGGGCAACTATGCTTTAGTCACGGCTGGACGCAACCTTGGGAAAAGCGGCAAAATTGTGGAAACGCAACCCGGCACCGCGACTCGGCCAGCTATGGTGAGGATAGAAGACGATACTGGAAACAAGTTCGATACGGTGCTAGACTACACGTTCGTAGTTGGAACCGATAAGCCCGCCATAAAACTGGAGGCTTCTTAGGCTTTGCAGACCGTAACGGAAACAGTACACGATAATCCGATGCGAGCTATCAAACTCGCGAAGGTCACAGTGCATATTGGAGTAGGGAAATCCGGGGATATGCTCGAAAAGGCAAAGAAGGTAATAACTGAGCTCACCGGCCAAAAACCTTGCACCAAACAGGCCAAGATGACGTTGAAGGAGTTTAGTATCCGCGAAGGAGAACCAATCACCTGCCTAACGACCCTACGGGGTGAGAAGGCCGCAGCATTTCTGAAGCGCGGCCTTGAAGCGATAAATAACTCAGTTAAGCGATCTAGCTTCGACGAGAACGGAAACTTCGCTTTTGGCATAAAGGAACACATTGAGATTCCAGGGACCAAGTACGTGCCTGAGCTAGGCATCTTCGGCATGGATGTCATGGTAACTCTTGAACGACCCGGTTTCCGGATTAAGAGAAGAAGAATCAGGCCCGCCCGGATTGGCAAATCGCATAGAGTAACCCGAGACGACGCGATCAAATTCATTACAGAAAACTTTGGGGCACAGATCAAGGAGGCCTAGGTAGAGTGGCCAAAATAAAGCCGAAGAAAGTTCGAAAGTACGGAAAGGGCAGCAGGCCATGTCGACGATGCGGCCAATACGGACCCGTCATCCGAAAGTACGACCTTTACCTCTGCCGGCAATGTTTTCGGGAACTAGCGCCGAGCCTAGGATTCAAGAAGTACATGTAGGTTAGGAAACATATGGCCCGCGTCGAATTAGCCGAAAGGAACCTCCCGATCCCCGAAGGCGTTCAACTCAACGTCGAGGGGCGGAGAATCAAAGCTACTGGACCGAGAGGGACGCTGGAAGAAGACTTCGCACACCTACCCGTTCAATTCGCCTTAAAGGACCAAACGCTAAGAATCTATGCTCCATGGCCCAGAAAACGTGAAATCGCGCTAGTTGGTACCGCCCTAGCGCACGTTCGCAATATGATCCGCGGAGTAACATCAGGATATACTTACAAATTGAAGATTGTCTACGCACACTTCCCGGTGACGGTTAAGGTAATCGAGAAGGAAGGGAAACTCACAATAGACAACTTCACGGGCGAGAAGACTGCACGTGTCGCCAAAATTATTGGAAACGCCAAGGTGAAAGTCGTGGGCGACGAAATACACGTCCAAGGAAACAGCCTCAGCGATGTAAGTCAAACCGCCGCGAACATTCAAGACGGAACCAGGATACCAGACAAGGACCAGCGAGTATTCCTAGACGGAATATACGTCTTCGAGAAGAAGGAAGGCATCTAAATGTCATACAAAAGGCCCCGCTTCGTTCGAGAGGAAAGTTGGCGTTACAAGAGAGTTAAGGAACCATGGCGGAGCCCGAAGGGCAAGTCGAGCAGAGTCAGACGCAGCAAAGAAGGATGGCCGCCCGTAGTAAAGATAGGATACGCGAGGCCGAAGGCAACACGCGGCAGACACCCATCCGGCCTCAAAGAAGTCATGGTATGGCGACCCAAAGACCTAGAGGGGATTGATTCAAAGACTCAGGCCGCAAGAATAGCCCATACCGTAGGAGAAAACAAACGAGTACAGATTCTTGAAGATGCAAAGAAAGCTAACATCAGGATTCTAAACCCAGGGCTGAAGAAACCAGCTGAAATCGTCCCCGAAACAGTCACGGAACCCACGGCACCCACCGTTGAACCAGCTCCCACCGAATCGGCTACCGAAACTACAACCGAAGCAACTGAGGAACCTGCGCCAAAATCAGACACGAAGGAACCCGAAAAACCCGCCAAGAAAGAACCTAAGAAACGCCGCACCAGCAAGAGTGGAAAGAAGAGGAATAAGGAATGAGCGTCGTAAGTCAGAAACGATTAGCGGCTGAGATCATGAAGGTTGGCACGAGTAGAGTCTGGGTCGACCCAGAGGACACCGATAAAGTGTCATCAGCAATAACTCGCGGAGAAATCCGGAAACTCATTCACGAGGGTGCCATCAAGAAAGTACCACAAATCGGAATCAGTCGAGGAAGAAAACGGGCAAGGCGGAAGGAACTGTTGGCTGGGCGTCACAAAGGACCAGGCAGCATCAAGGGAAGCACTACCCACCGCAAGAGGCGATGGGTGGTTCGAATAAGGTCGATTCGAAACAGACTCCGAACATTGCGCGACAAACGATTCATAACCACACAGGTTTACAGGAAGCTATCGCTCATGGCGAAAGGTGGAACCTTCAGGAGTGGGGCACATTTGGACGAATACATAGAAACACACAAGCTGTCTAGGAGACGATAAGATGCAGACCGCGCAAACCCAAAGAGCCGAGGCTGGGTGGGTACCCAAGACCAAAGTCGGCAGAATGGTCCAGAGCGGAGAAATAATCTCGCTCGAAGACATTTTCACTCAAGGACTGAAAATAAAAGAACCCGAAATAGTCGACGTACTTCTGCCCGGCTTAAGGCAGGAAGTTCTCGGCATAGGGTTCGTACAGAAACAAACCGACGCAGGTGAGAAGTCAAGATTCAAAGCAGTGGTCGCAGTTGGAAACGGAACGGGCTTCTTGGGCGTCGGCCAAGGTAAGGCTAGACAAGTGCGGAGTGCGATTGACAAGGGAACTCTAGCCGCCAAACTAGGTGTCGTCCCAATACGACGCGGATGCGGCAGTTGGGAGTGTGGTTGCGGCCAAGCTCACTCGATCCCATTCAGAGTCAGAGGCAAGTGTGGCAGCGTAGCAATCGAAATTTTACCCGGACCTAGGGGGCTCGGCCTCGTGGGCGGAGAAACACCAAAGATCATTCTCACATTAGCCGGCGTTAAGGACTGCTGGACAAGAAGCTTCGGATCAACGAGTACGCTGGGCTCAATGGCATTCGCAGTGTACGAGGCACTCCGGAGTACCTACGGAATCGTCACCCCGAAAGACTGGGTTGCATAAGCAACCTAGATTACACCTAGCGCCTTCCCAGTCTTCTCAAACGCCTGGAGTGCGAAATCCAGGTCAGCTTTCGAATGCCCAGCATTCATTATCGTCCGTATCCTTGCCTTATCGCGAGCGACCATAGGAAACACAATTGGTAGCGCAAAGACGGTTTCGTTGAATAGCATCTCGCTCATCTTCCGCGCAGTCGAACTTTGGCCCACAATTACCGGAGTAATCGGGGTCTCGCTAGCCCCTGTATCAAAGCCCAACCTGCGCAAACCGGCCTTGAAGTAGCGTGTATTCTCCCATAACCTCTTCAAATGTTCAGGTTCATGTTCAACAACCTCGAGGCTCGCCTTACATGCCGCAACAACACTCGCAGGGTGGGATGCACTCAGCAACCAAGTTCTCGACTTGTTCAATGCATAGTTTACTAGGTCATGAGAACCGGCGATATAACCACCCACGACGCCGAATGCTTTCGAGAACGTACCCATCTCTACGTCTACCTTTCCCTCGATGTGGAAGTGCGAGGTAATTCCTCGCCCAGCATCCCCAAGAACTCCGTCTCCGTGAGCGTCGTCTATGTACGTCATTGCACCGTGTTGCGTTGCTAGCTTGGAGATTTCGTCGGCGGGTGCGATATCGCCGTCCATGCTAAACACACCGTCAGTAACGATCAGAATATGTTTGTAATTCTTCTTCTCAGAATCATCCAGTACACGCCCTAGATCCTGGGCGTCGCGGTGCTTGAAGACGGTTCTTTCAGCGCGGCTGAGGCGTACGCCGTCGATTATGCTTCCATGGTTGAGTTCGTCACTGATTATCAAATCGCCCTCACCGGCCAGTTGAGGGATCAAACCTGCGTTAGCCGCAAACCCAGTTGAGTACGCAAGGGATGCTTCAGTGCCCTTGTACTTGGCGAGGACTTCTTCCAGTTCAACGTGTGCTTGCATCGTACCAGCGATCGGACGAACAGAACCAGAGCCAGCGCCGAACTTCTCAATGGCCTCCAGAGCAGCTTTCTTCACCTTCGGATGATTTGTTAAGTTAAGATAATTGTTCGAACACAGCATCAGAACCTTCTTACCTGATACCACGGTCCAGGGACCATTGCTACTTGCCAGGATGCGTATGCGCCAATCAAGATCCTGTGCCACCAACTTGTCGTATTCTTCTCGAAGAAAGGAGCGTGGGTCTCTCTTGCTTGAGAACTGTGCCATAAACTCTCATCCGCTGTCCGAGTTCCACGATGTTACCAAAATAGGTTTGCCCGTGAAACCCGCAAGCAAAACATAAAGGGTGAACGCGGCGTTAGAACAGCGACCCGATTGTGAAAGCATTCGCGAAGATTCGCCCCGAACCTGGTTTAGAGGAAATCCAGACCGATCAACCTCGGCCGGGCTATCGTGAGGTCCTCGTCAAGGTGAAAGTAACCTCAGTTTGTGGGACGGATTATCATATCTACAGGTGGGACGAGTGGGCGCAAGCCCACATAAAGCCACCACGCATCATCGGGCATGAATTCGCCGGTGAAGTCGTCGAAGTCGGACCCGACGTGACCACGCGAAAAGTAGGAGATATGGTCGCGGCGGAAAGCCACATCGCGTGCGGCATGTGTTACCAGTGTCGGACCGGTAACGCACACATATGTGAAAAACTTCGAATTATAGGGGTCGACGTCGACGGATCGTTTGCTGATTACGTCAAAATCCCTGAACAAAACGCGTGGCCAATTCCAAGGGAGGTACCAATCGAAACCGCATCAATTCTCGAACCCTTGGGAAACGCTGTCCATGCCGCCTTTGCGGCTGACATCGCGGGAAACGACGTCACAATTTTCGGCTGCGGTCCCGTAGGCCTTTCAGCAGTAGCCCTCACGAATGTTTCAGGCGCTCTTTCAGTTACAGCCGTTGATGTTAACGAATATCGGTTGAAGCTTGCAGCTAGAATGGGCGCCTCGAGGATCATCAACTCCAAAGAACGGGACGTCGTCGCGGAGATTCATGCAAATACTGAAGGACGCGGCGCAAAAGTAGTTCTAGAGATGTCGGGGAACGACGCGGCCATTAGAGATGCATTTCGCGCAGTCCGTAACGGTGGGACCGTCATACTGTTTGGACTCCCATCGAGAGAAGTGAAGTTAAACGTTGGCGATGATCTAATCTTCAAAGAAGCTCATGTCCGCGGCATCACGGGGCGCGAAATCTTCAAGACTTGGTACAAACTTGAGGCCCTCCTAAAGTCTGGAAAAGTTGACCTGAGGCCGTTGATAACCCATCGAATGTCCCTCAACCAACTTGATGACGCAATGAAACTAGTTGGCTCAGGCGATTGTGGTAAGATCGTGCTAACTCCGTGATGCCGGAAACATTTATCTCCGGAATTTCGGTGTGCTCCAAATTGCGTCATTTTCATTCACATGTACCAGCAAATGGTACACACGTAAAATATAAGAATTGTACCAATCAGTGGTACAGGCATGTACACTAGAATCCTAACTGACGTGGAACGGAAGTATGTCGTGAAGTATCTTCAAAGAGACGGGAAGAAAGTAATCCAAGTGCGAAAAGTCATATCTGGAGCAAGGAAGCATCTCCCAAAGATCAAGGAAGACCTGGAGCTGCTAGAGCGCCTCCTCCAAACCTACTCGAAAAGTTAGGGGACAACTCTTCGTATAGCCAACGTCACAAAGAGAAAGATGAATGCAAGCTCCTTCAAACTCGAGTTTCACATTATTTTCGAAGTCGCATGAGCGCTTGCCCCTGGATACGTCCGACAGAACAGAGCTGTCATCAACCTATAATCTTCAGAAATTGTGCTGGGCCATCGAAGGTAGTGAGCCATCGATTCATGAGACCTAGTCCTAGGAGCGGTGCTGTTCCCATGAGACCAGAACAATGTAACCCCACCGGAATGGGAGAAGGAAACTTGTAAGCAGCTCTTCCCTTTACGCCCGTCACCTCGGCGTGAAATAGCTTCGCTGCGGCAGGTGCTGCGGCTGTGCCGATTGTCTTGTTAGCCGCGTACAACCCCAGCTTGATCAGACTCTGGCCGAACTGGGCGCTTTCTTTCAGGTCTGCGTCGAATCCAGTGTCGAGCCAGAAACGATCGGTGAACGGATGCCTAATTCCGCCCGCGCCTAAGAGAAAAAAGTCGACGGTGACACTGGGGACAGGTCGTGTTGTGATTCCGACAAGGCGTTGGTAATTGTCCTCAGCAATTACGTTAGTAGTCTGGGCCAAGGATCTTTGAGCCCACCTCATATATGAAATAACTTTCTGGCGGGACGTTTGCTTCTTGGAGTCGATCTATCAAGGAGAGTTCGGAAGCATCGTCTCCAAGTACTGTTCCGTCAAAGGAAATTGCGATGAACCTGCCGGTGTAGGAATGAAATAAACCAACAGCTTTCTGGTAGGCAGTTCGTTGATGTTGTATCCCCTCGTCGCCAGCGGTCAGTTTTCGCTGCATATTCTCGATAACTTTGGACTGGGCTAGAAGGGTCGTCTCCATTTGTCGAAGGCTCTTGATCATTCCGACCACCTGTCGACGAGCCACGAAGTCGATTAGATCACCAGAGCCTCCTCGGTTAATACCGATAGGCGTGCCATATGACCAGCTAACTTGAGAAGACTCACTCTCAAGGCCGCCCAAATCCTGTGGGCCGACTAATCCTATCTCAGCGCTAAGCGGAAAGTCAGAGACTTGAGGGGTAGGTTTCTCGAAGTACTGAAAGAACCTGTATGGCGCTTCTCTTGCTTTTTCATCGTAATATGGCTTAATCTGGAACATATAACCGGATGGATCGGCCAAGACGTCTAACATCTGCTGTTGAAAGTTAGTTTCCGTATCGGCGAGCGGTTGCCGTATTTTCGTTACCTGCGGCTTACTGGGGGAGGTTGTCAATGAGTCTCACCCGCTTGAGTCAGAGAGACTTGTCCATCCTCGGCGACAGTCATTTTCCACTTGGAACCAACTCGGTAGGGAACTTCACCATCGCACTTGAACCAAACCATCATTGAAGCAGGTTTAGCCTTCGCAGTAAGAGGTTGCGATAGACCGATCCGGTTAGCGATCTCCGGTGTCATATCTACGACACTGCCAAAACTCACGTAATAGATAGGTAAGCCCGTCGTCATCTCGACGGTTGGATATATGCCAAGAACGGCAACTTCTTTTTCGTATGGATTCATGAGGTGAATCAACAATCTTGATTGTAATCACTGGGCCTTGAATCTATCTCTCTGATCGAAGTTTTGAAGGCTTCTGCAAGCTCTATCAGGGTCAAAATGAGGGGAATCATACGGGCAGTTCCCTCACGATTCAACCAACTTAAACCGCTTTAGTACCTTTTCACCGGTGTGCCTGATGGAGCCTGACGCAAAATCTGACCTAACCCATAACATCCGCGACATTTCTCGAAAGACCCAATCTCACTCCCGACGTCTCGTTTGTTTCGCTTCACTATGTGAAACTCCCAAGCCCCTCCGATGCCATTGCACCAAGGGCAAAGTTTCTCGTCCAGCTCGCTCAAGTTCGTGGCCTCATAGGAATCGGAATAGATGACCTACACGTAAGGGAGCTAGCGTCCCATCTGCTTGAAGTTCGAACCATAGGCTGCATTTGTCGCAGCGTTTCAGCGGGTATTTGTCTTGGCCGAGAAGTTCAACATCGCATTTTGGACAATTCAAATTGGATTCACGGATATGCTGTGAACCTTGCAAGGAGTTAAGGTGAAAAGAGGAAACTGGCCTCAGACTGAGACCTCAGGAAAACTGAGAAATTAGTTTCGGCTATGTCTTGCATGTAGCCAAAGCCTGATAGCTTGCTTCCGACGATTCTTCATTCAAGTCAAAGCCAAAGCCAGACGAACTTGCGGAATGGCAACTTGCGATTCTTCGGGAATACACGAAGTCGGAATCCCACATTTTTGCAATTAACTCCACTCTCTATGTAAGTATCTTTGGCTTAGGCATTGGGTTAGCGGGTCTCGGCGGCAGCATTGCGTTTCAGAGTCAATCCGGTGGCGCACTATTCATCATCATTATCATAGGCATAGCTTTGTGGGGTTTTACGCGCATGAAGATAGATAACAAGAAAAGAGCAGGCATAATCGAAACAACGTTGAGAGAGCTTGCAGCGGGGAAAGCAATTCCGCAAGATGAGTTTGTTGAAAGACTTACGACAATCAGCAAGGTACAGGACACTCTGCGATTTAGCGACGTCGAACCAGACCGACCGAGTCGGCGCGGCAACGTTCGCAGATAGATTGAAGCACTATTTCTCGCAGCATCGCTAAACTGGTGCACCGCAGTTTGGGCAATTTCCTTTTTCTTCCTCGAATAGTCTGTGACAATGCCCACATCGTATCTTGACTATCGTCTCTCTATGGATTTTCAGTCTCTCCTTGATTATTTCTTTCGTCCCTTGCGGTTGCGTTGGTGCACTTTCTTCTTTGCTCGACGCCCATGCGTATCCGCCTGATGGTATTTCTTGAGGTCGTGATCTTTCGGGTTCGCGGTTTTGTATATCCATGCCGTTAAAGTAGGCATCGGCATTCCCGTTAGCGTAGCAAAGCCTGCAATAGTTGATGCCCCTCCGACGGGCAACCCCCAGATTTGTCGCTCCGCAAACGGTACAATCGCCAAAGCCAACTGATTCTCCGTCCGTCGGTACCCATTCGAGACCAGTGCTGAAACCAATATACGCCATGGCAAGACCAACAAATCCCATGGCCAGTAGCCAGCTAGGCGGAGATGTGCGAATAACGGAAGTGCCAATGTAAATAGCTAGGAGAAGAATGAGTACGCCAAGAATTAACACGCCTACGCCCTTCCCGTTCTTGAGCAAAAATGGGAACAACATACGAGAACCCGCAATCACCTAGCATAACGAAAATTCGCCGTAAATGATTTGCTAATATGCCAGCGGCATAAGCTGAGAACGTTCACGGGTGTTCCTTTTTGTCAGCTCCGGTAGAAAGAAAAATCAGCGGCTTGTAAGTCAATGAGGAGTGAGCTGCGGTTTGTTTGTCGTCTCGTGAACTGCGTGAAATAAAACGCATTCTTAGGAGGATACAAGAAGAACAAGTTCTGTCAAGCTTTGATACCGTACTATTGCTATTGTTGCCTCTGACAACCTTCCTGGTAGAAGCTGCGTCGATTCTTCGGACTCAGTCACCAATAATGAGTCAAATCAGCCAGGCTTTTGCGATAACCTTCACCTGTGTATTGGTCTACCTCATCTACGGCATTCTCAGGGGAAGCGATTCGATCAGAGTGTCCGCATGGTTCTATTTCTTCCTTCTTTCGATTGAGGTTGTGGTCTTGTACTCTTACACAGGGATTATCAGTCTGTTTGTAGGAAAACAGGTGACCTTCCCTTTCTCCATTCCCTTCGTCGGTGGTAGTCTATGTACTACCGTTGGGATATCCCTCCGACTCATAAGATGGATTAAACGCACTATGCAGAGGCGACTGCCCTTACGGGCTGCAAAAATCGAACGAATTTTTCGTAAGTTTTGGAAAAAGTCTAGGACTTCCTATCCCGACATGGTCTTCGTCTTGGTCGGATTGGGTGCACTTCTCTTATCGGCCAGGGATACGGCGGATCTTCCGTCATACCTGTTCGAGCCGCTTGAAATTCTGATGTCGATTTGTGTTGTTTTGTCTATTATGGGCTTAGTTGGCGGATGGGTCACGAAGAAAATTGTCCTAGCTGGTGAATGGATCGCGAAGAAAGTGGGAGGAGGCGGGCCCCCCAGACAATGAGACCCGCCCGAAGTCTGACAACGGACGGTAAGCTTGGGGGAAAGCCTCGTTAGAGGAGAAGACCCCGAAGCTATTCTACGAAATAATATGATTCAGATTCTTGAAACGGTAAGAAATGAGGCGTTTCAGTCGTGTCGGTGTTCGTAGAAACTAGAAAAAGAGAGGCAGGGAGCTGATGTAAATACCCCGTTACCCGGTTGCCCTGATGAGATAAGAAGTGTGGGAGCTTGCCTATGAGAAGCTTCATCGTCAGCTACGACCGCAACACCAGCAAAGTCGACGTTGAAGAATTTCAGGAGAACGAGCGAGCCAAGGCCATAAAGCGGTTTATGGAGGTTGGCGATCAAATGAACGGCAAGGCGAACATTCAAGTCAATCTTGTAGAAGCGATCGACCGGGCCGATCTTGAAGCGCATAACCGACGATGGTTCCTCGGCGCCTGATTTTGCGAATTATTCTAGATTGCACTAGGTTCACCCTCGAACATTCGCTGCCTTGCCCTCTCCTGTAGAAGAGTAGTTGAGTAGGGTGATTCAGGAACAAATCAGAATCGCAGAACGGACAATTCAATATCATTCACGGTTCTTGCCGTGACCGCTGCAATCAGTTAAGGTGGAGGGAGGAGGTTACCCTTGGACTCTGTCGTTAGAAAAAGTGAACTCTCATCGAATGCTTTCTTCCGTCTCAGGCATCAAGTTACTCAACTCACCTGTTCTAATCTACAAGCGAAGGAACGGCTAACCTATGAACTGTCCAAACTGCCCAGTTGATTTCTTGATTCCCTGAATATCGCTGGCACGGCGAACAAATGATAGCTAGATCGAGTTACTCATGTGCCTACTGCCATCAGATCTGGATTAAGGACGGCAAGGATTTGATTAGAGCCATTCCCTTCGACTTGATTAGCTTACACTAGTATATTGTAGGCTCTCGGCAGCAATGGAATAATTGCCAATCAAGCTGACCCTTGTTGGGTCGAAAACGGTGAGGATGAAAGATTGGCTAGTACCCGGTTGAATTGTCGATTGGGTAGGCGACGTAATAGCAACATAGACGACTTTTCCATCCGTGCCATAGAATGTTCCTGTGAGGAAGGTATTTTCGCTCACCGAGTCTCCGGCGTTTGTTACTTGTCCTTGAACTTGAAGCCAGCCCAAGCTATTCTTCGAGGAAGCAAGGCCAGTAATCACTAGTTTTGCAGACATCGGTTGTGACATCTGGTAAGTGAGGGTTAGCGTGTAGCTGCGAATCATAGCTGCCAGAGTGGTGTTCAATTCTATAGCGTCGAAACCCGCAGACGCATTGGGGGGCAAGTGAAGCAGGTAGGGCGGAGCCGGTTTGATGTCCACAACGACTCCGTTCTGGTCTTTGAAGCTGGCTGAAATTTGGATGAATTGTAGCCAGACATTCCCAGTGTTCTTGACTTCTCCAACGACATGATAGAATCCGGAAATGTCTACGTAGCTAGCATCATGCTGGATCACGGCATTGGGTGCAGCAGCGACCTGTTTGATTGTGATGCAAGTGGCCAGTAGAACCAGAGCAAGTAAGAACGTAGGCAATCCTAAGTGACGAGCTGGAAGCCTCAAATTGAATCAAGCTTTACAGATACACGAGGCCCCCTAGAAGCGACATGTTACTATGCTTCGGGAACTTTGGTAACATTAGGTGTAAGCAAAACATTAGCTAAGTATTTCCAGTGAAACCATGCCATATTGTCCGAACTGTGGTAAATCCTGCGAGTCACGGTTTTGTCCTGACTGTGGAACGGCTTTGAATACTTCCTTGCCCACTACATCTGGTCAACCAAAACATGTAATTGTTGCAAAACGCAAAATGAGTAAGTGCTGTATAATTCTAATTCTAATACTTCTCTTGTTCCCTCTTCTGTTTCTGCTTCGCCGATAGTTTCCTTCTGCCATGGAGTAGCGTCGCCGATTTGCCAAAATTTGCTTGGGTTTGTGATTGTGGCCATAAGATCCATGCTGAAGTGGAAACAGATGATGTCGTAACATGTCCTTACTGCGATAAGTCATGCGATTACGAAACGGTCAGTCGTCTTGCTGCTGAGGTCAAATCAAAACAAAGTGGCAACGCCGCTATATTTTTCGGATTCATCACGGTTGTGATAGGTATCCTGTTTGTGTTTGTCTTTCCTATAGCAGGGATAGCCCTCATAGTCGGAGGAATAGCCGGAGCCGCTGTCTATGACGACGCCTACACATGTGGAGACTCCAGCCCCGGTGCATGGGCCTTAGGAACGTTTCTCCTATTCATTATCGTCCTGCCTTTGTATCTCTACCATCGTGCGTACGGGCCGACCCAGCGGCGTAGGCCAACTCAAGAGTCTGACGAGAGAGAAAGAGTACGCTTCGCTACAAAATGTGAATGCGGCCATGACATAGACGTTGATACATACGTTGGTGACCCGCTCAAGTGCTCTCAATGTGGCCGCAAAATCCGAGTAGACGGGGGAACTAGAATATTGGAGGAGACGATAGCAGTTCCCACCTCGACAATGTTTTGCCGTGAATGTGCAGCGAAGATACCACGAGACAGCAAGTTCTGTAAAGAATGTGGAACCAAGCTCATCACATGAAGTTCAACTGGAAGGATTGGAGAGGGGTAGCAGGGGACTGCGAATCCCATCCTTCCCGTCACCGGCGGAGGGCCTCTCCTTTCCAGTTCATTGAATGTAGTCACTTCGAGTAGGGGCGGAGTTCTCTGTTTGCGTCTGGTCATTTCGTTGAATCAGAACCGCAAACAGAGCTTTCCGCAAAGATTCCAACGCCACTTGAGGATAGTCTCGGAAGCTTGCCAACTTTCGAGTAAGTTTGCTGTACCCATTCCCCTCTGGGAGGTTGAGAGCAATCTGTAGGTCTTCGATGTCTCGAATCTGGTGTTGGCGTAGCTGCTCTTTCACCTGGCGTAGTTCCCGGCGAAGCTTTTGAATTGTAGCTGTCTGCTTGGCGCTGCGTTTCTGGTCTCGTTTCCTTGCCACTTAGGCCAATTCCTGGAATCAGCAATGCTCCGCAAGAGGACAGAAGCATCTTGGGCATTGAGGGGATTCTTTGGCTTGGAGAACCGGCATGGCGAAATCCTTCGTTATTTCACCGGAAGCGTCACGCATGTAGCCGAACAGTTGGAAGCGTCTTTGTTCTATGGCAGCCTGTAGCTTGGCTTGTAGTGGTGTGCGGCTGGGTTGGTGCATGATGTTTCCTTGCGAGTCACGTTTGTAGCCGAAGCTTTTTTCCCTGATCTCTTCGCCGACGCACGTGGGGCAGTTTATACACAATTTTTCATTTCACCTCTTTGAGTTTCGGGTCGGTCAGTTGGAATTTCTCGACGGGAGGCAGCGGAAATATGTTCAGCTCACCGAGTTTTTGCAGTAGATCGACGGGCAAACCGAAACGTTCGACTTGGATGCGTTCGCCGGTCAATTGAAAGTGTTCCTTTGTGAGTTGTTGAATCAAACCATCCATCTCATTCGCCTCTTTGAGTAGGGCGGGCAGCTTGTCGAACATTTGTTGAATTGTACCGTAGGCTTTCAGCCCCTTCGGCCAAAGTTCCTCAACAATTCGCTTTCGGATGAGGGTCGCTTTCGGTTGGTTCGCCTTGGTGAGTCGGAGTCTGGATTCTGCGGCGTCTTTCCGGATTCGCAAAACCTCAAGTTCTTCGCCTAACGGTTTCAATGCTTGGCGGGCTTCGATTGCGGCTCCATCATTGCCAAGCTTGACTGCTTCTTCCTGCCGTTGACTCAATGTTCTCATCTGCTGCTCGACGTCTTTGATTTGATCTGCTACCGCTTCGACTTCACGTTCGAGAATTAGGTTAGACATTAGTTGACATTCTCCTTCTTCAGGAACTGATCTACGGCTTCCCTGCCGAGTTGACTGAGAGATTTTTGGCTTCGCCTCGACAGGGCCTGCAATGCTATGATCTGGCTAGATTCGAGGCCGAAGCTTTGAGGAATCTTTCTAGACCCAGTCGTTTGCGTGGTTGATCTACTCTCTCTTTCTCAAGGGGCGAAGTTTGCCAATGGCGCCGTAGTCTTCACCGATCTGTTCAATGACGGCGGACTGCTCTAGGATTTTATCTTCGATTCCCGGATACCAGCCGCTAGACGTGGACGATGGAGGCATCTCAACCGGTTTACTGCTCAACTATTACTTCGCTTCCTTTCTCGACGGGACGGGTTTACCGCTTACAAGCGTCATAGCTTCCGTGTCGATTCGTGTGGTGACGTCGGCTATTTTCTGAATCCGATTGGGGATTCGGCCCTCGCCTGAGGTAGGTCGGAAGATGTCGCTGACTTGTTCGCTCCATTCCCTCGATTTCCGAAAGGTTTCCTCAATCTTGTTTTCGGAGGTCATGGTTACGTCACTCCCGCCTCTCGCAACCTAGCCTCTTGTTTCGCAATGTTGCGTTTGACGCTTTCAACGTGGTCTCCGACGCCGAAGACTTGACCTCGATAATGGTATGGTTTTGTCAACGATTCGATGCCTGCTCGGTCAGGGGCGCTGAACATTTCCTCGTCCGTTTCAGGCGTTGAGATTTCGACGCCTTTCGATTTCTTCGTCTCTAGCTTTCGCACACGCTTCTGGAGGTCTGCGATTGCGTCTAGGACAGTTTTCATTTCGTCTACCAAAATTTCATTCCTCGTTATGCTTGCTTAACAAGTAAGATGCTTTTCTAGGCTTTCACCAAACTGCGCAGCTTAGGGATAGTAGTGGTAACGCAAATCGCTTGGTAGCGGAAGATTTCTTAGGGTAAGAAGAGCGGTCGATTGATTCTTACGTTTGTTTCGTCGCCGTCTTTCGTCTGATTACGCCGTATGCGATTACTGTGAGGATGGCTAGTAATGGTAGGCCTAACGGGTATTCTGGGATTGGAGTGGTGGAGTTTATGGTTAGGGGGAATGTGCCTGAGCTTGGGGCATTATCTCCATCGCCAGAGAAGGACCATGTCACGGTAGCCGAACCTGCTGCCGTTCCCGTAACCGTAACGGAACAGCTTGAACCCGATAGAGTACAGCTTGCCGATGAGAAGCTAACGCTTCCAGCATCGCTCCACGAAATCGTGTCACCATCCACTGTAGATGCGCCGAAAGCGGCACCAGAAACCGTCGCCGTACAGGTCGTCATCGAACCCACATCAAGCGTAGATACCAAGCAACTTACCGATGTAGTTGGGGTTGCTGGGTTTACCGTGAAATCCACGCAAAGAGGCATGTCTTCTTCACCCGCTCCTGCGCTGTATGAGCCTGCATGTTGAGCAGGTGCAGAAGCACTACCACCCGCTGCCACGGGGATTGGGGAGCCGTCTGCCGAACCACCAGAACCGCAACCTGAACCGAAAAACAGCTGAATGTTGTCTGGATTACTTGGGTCGTTGTTGGTTACAGTGAAACTTTGACCTGCTGTTGGAGAGGACGGCGTTACACTTACTGCCCACACTGACGCCGCATTAACCGCAAGAAGCATCACGAGCACAAGTAAGATTACAGCAGCCGTAACCCGTACTCGGCCCAACTTACAAACCCGAACCTAACCCTCGCCTAGAACGGAATATAATGGTTACGAGAAGAAAATCAATTTGCGGCCTGTTTCTTTGCGTTCTGAATCAAAGTCAACCGACTAGGAAAAAATTTGCACTGTCAACCGAAGAGGTACTGCGAGCGACTACTGGCTAGGTTTCCTTTCTGCTTCCCAAGTCTTCACGCCTTTTCTAAGTAGCATCTCAAGTATTGCGCTCTTCGTTCTGCTAGGACGATCATCGGTTGCATCAGCCCGTAACTCCAAGTCAATTATCCTGTCGACTAGTTCCTTACATTCACGACTGACCGTGATGTCTAAGCGTCGTCTCGGCTGTGAGCTGCCGGTTTTCTGCTCAACAATCGTTCGACTCATTTGAGCCACCATGTTAGAAGCTCCTCGTCTGGGGATGTTTGCCGGGACCATAAACATCTGGTAGACCCTCGCCCCACAGAGCCAGCATCAGTGCATCCGCCCTGTCATCCGGAATATTCACCTGACCAAAACGAAACCGACCCTTCACCTGCTCCGACTCACGAAACCGATAAACAGCTAATTGGTGCTTCGTTCGTTGATCACGCAGCTTCACCGCTAATTCTTCAAGCTGAACCTTCCCCTTCGTGTACAAGATGGCTTTGCTTTGCGAACTGAAAGTGAACGGTTGAAACCGCAAATTCGCTGCTTCCAACAAATCGCAGAAAGTAATCCCAAACGCCGAAGTCTGATCAACAATGAAGACTGGGCCGAACCGTTCATACTTTCGAGCGAACAACCCTAACGCCTGAACCTGAACAGCCGCAGGCGTGCCATGCCAAGTCAACACCGGCAAATCCTCAACGCTCCCATCAAGCATTTGCACAAGCGGATAGGCGATGCTTTCATCCCTGTTCGATGTCGCTGGGTCTACTCCCACAAACATTTCAGACCCTGCCGGAAAATCCTCTAAGTATGGTTCATCCGTGAAAACCGTTTCGAGCAATTCTTGCGGAAACCAACGCAACTCCGAACTTAACGGAATCAGCAAACATTCCTGATCAAACCGGCCGGCTTCCAGTTCCCGACGCAAATCCGCTAAGTCTTTCGGTCGAATAGGGCCGTTCGGCTGGGCAGCATCAACCGAAGTCATCCGTGAATATGCGAATCCGAACTGTTGCGGTTTAGTCGTCCAAGTGTACCAGAAGTTGTCGATCGACCAGCTTGTACCTAGAAATATTTGCTTGCTCTCGGTCGCAAGTTTCGTGGGTAAAATGGCGGTGAGATCATCATCTGAAACCAGTTCACTTTCATCCAAGACGAAAATGTCCGCTGCGTAACCTCGGCTAACTTGGCCGCTGGGCATGGCGTCGATTCGGGCGCCATTCTTGAAGGCTAACGACTTCACGGAAGCATGTTCAATATTCTCGCGGTAGGCTTGATCTTCATGCCGCATTAAGATGAAGCGAACATAACGAAGCATCAGTTTAGATTGGTCTTCGCGGAAGCTGAGAATCAGGATTTGTTGGTTCGGTTTCCAACGGCTCATAAAGGCTAGGAATAAGGCAACAATCAGGGTTTTCCCGCATTGACGTCCTTGGTGGAGAAGCGTCTTCTGGTTGCCCCAAATCTTTCGTAAGGCATCTTTCTGGTACTCATAAAGCTCGATAGGTCGCCCAGTCTTCCAATGAACGCATTTTCGAATGAAGTTATCCCAGAACTCAGCCTCTAGGTCTTCGATGTTTCTTTGTCCTTGACGTGATTCGAAGCGTTCCGTGAGCTTCCTGGCTTCATCGGTTGACATCATGGCGGTTTGACCTCCGTTTTCTGTTCGGCTTCGTCTTTGTCGAGTAGGGTTTTAATTCGTTGGAAATATTCTTCATACTGGCTTAGTTTCTTTGAATCCAAGTAGAATCTGAGTAGGGTTTCTAGGCCGTGGTTGATGGCTCCGGCTTGCCTGGCGCCAAGTTTGCCGGTGTAGAGGGCGTGGATCACACGTTTCTGGAACGCTAGTACGTCTTCCGAATTGTTCAGGTATTCCAAGTTCTCGGGGAACCAGATTTCCGGTTTCTTCGCGGCGTTAGCATTCCCCAACGGCGCGCCTCTATGACTCTTTTCATCATCTGACAATGACTAAAACCACTATTTCCAGCACATCAGCATTGAACGGTGTACCACAACCCAGAGAACCAGAAAACCCCACAAGCTTGCGCTCTCCGCAGAAGTAGACGTATTCCCTGTACAACTCTTCCTTGAAGATTTGGTCAGTATGGTTGACGCTTGCTTGTAGTCGAGCTTCTATGAACGCTTTGGCTGAGTTGCTCTTGAGAATATATTTGTCGCGAATTTGCTCAATCGTTTCATCGCTGGAGAAGGCGCCGCGTTTCAGTAGGGCTGGCAAAACCTCCAAAGTTTTGTTCAATAGACCACTGAGTTCTTCAGGCGTTGTTAGCTTGTCAAGAATGTTAGGATCGCAGTTTTCGCCCTGGAACTTTGTGGGGAACTCGACAATATTCCATCTTCTGTAGTAGGCGTCGGTGTCGTCGGGTGTGGATGGGATTTGATTGCACGAGTAGATTTGCTTGGCGTAATTGTAGAACCAGAAGGGGTTCTTGAATTTCTTTTCGCCTTGCACGCGGTCGCCGCCAGTTGTTGTCTTGAACATACCTGTTCGGGTGAGGGCCTTGTCGGGTAGGTCGGCTGAGAGATTGGCCAGTTTCAGGTATAGTTCAGCGGCCATGAAGCGGGTTTCGCAAAGGCTTTGTAAGGTTGCGCTGGTCGTGTTCTCTTCGCCGAGAAACTTAGTCATAACTTTCTGGAAGGTGCTTTTGCCGTTGGAGCCGCCGCCGATAAGCATCAGCGCCTTATGGATTGGCATGGCCTGCCAAAGACAGTAAGCCACCGATTCAATCAGTAGCGGTATCATGCTTTCAGGTACTACTTGGCTTAGGAACTGGTCAATGTTCGGACATTTCGCCGCTGGGTCAAATTTGACGGGGATTTGAACGACTATGAATTGATCGGGGCTTGGCTGTTCAACGGTTCCAGTTTCTAAGTTCAGGATTCCGTTCAGAACAGCGAGCTTATTCACGGGCGGTATGGGGCGCGGCACCATCATGTCTTTAGCGCAGATAACCGCATGCTTCACATCTTCAACGTACCGTTTCCGATTGTCATCGTCCAGAAGTTTACCCATTTCCCTGCGTATGACTTGGTTTCCTTTCTCTTCCCAGATTCCCTTCGCGGGTGAGTAAACGAAGATGTCGAAGTTATCTTCCATAACTTTGAATTGGTATAGACCCGTCAAGTAGTTCGCGAACTTTACAGGTTCAAAATGTTTGTTGCCGTGTGCGTCGAAGCTGAAGAAATCCGCGTTTCCGTTCAGGAACCACCACCTGTAAGGTTTCTCGGTTTTGTATGCGTTTCCAACTTTCAGCCGAATTTGGTCGTCAGGTAGCGGGGGCTTGTTGAGTTGGTTCCATTCCTGCATTTTGAGTAATGTTTCTTCTGGGGTCAGATTCTGCTGGCGGAAATACGTGGCTAATTGAATTGCGCTGGTGTCGCGTCGGCCTTCATCAACGCCTGCCAAGATTTCTTTGATAGGTACTATTTCCCGCTGCGTTTTGACGCCTAACTGTTGGCATCGGGTGCGTATGCTTTTCACTAAATCTTTGATGCGTAAAGGTTCTCGAAGTTCGTTAAGGAATGTGTAGGTTGACCCGTTCGAGTGGATTGACGGCGGTGCCACCACGTAGCCACCGTTCGCCTTCAAATCCATTTCTAGTTCTGCGATGCGGAAGCCGCGTATGCCATGTTCTTCGCTTCTATACCAGACGTGAAGGCCGCGCCCGGTGCGAACCGTGGGTGCTTCGGCTTTGATTTTGTTGGCGTCCGGCCCGAAGAATTTGGTGAACGCTTCCTCGCTATCGAAATCTTGAACGATAAATCCGTTTGATATGTCGCCGCAAATGATTCCGATGTTCACATTATTGTTAGTGAACCATGCTTGGGTTTGCTCGCGGCTCGGCTTCTCTTTCTCATATTGACACCAAGTATCTAAGGCTGGAGTCTTATCGCGAGACTTGAGTGGTATCACTACTAGGCCTGAATCATAGAAGGCAAGTGCGGCTTCAAGAACCGTCAGTGGCGTTTCAGTCATCAGAATTTACCCCTACACTCATAGCAGACGTACGCGCCGCTGCGGCATTGACCGCGGGGAAGCCCACACCAAATCAGATCGGATTCGGAACCGCAAAAGTAGCATTGAACTTTGGTTGCTTCTGGGTCAGGCTTCTGCACCGCTGGTCTGAGTATCACGTTAAGGTCAAGTGATTCTTTTTCTTCCAATTTTTCCGCCATCCCTCTAATCGTCAAAGAAAAATTCGGGGTTAGAATTGGGCCAATGCTGGTTGCATTGCTAGTCGAGTTTAATTCGCCAGTAGGCTTTGGCGGTCGCTTCAATCTCGACCTTTAGGCCTGTCATTGGGTACGTTCCGTATCGTGCCCGGAACCGTTCAAGGTTGCTTTTCGGTGAAACTCTGCGTATATCGAAGGGTACTGCGTAGGCGGCGATGTGTTGTTCTACGCCGTCAATGTTTGCGAAGATTCCGTATACTTGCTTATCCGGTTCTTTCGCACCTTTCCCGAAAAGTTCTTGTGCTCTCTGCTGCGTTACGTTAGTTACGACAACAGTCCGAATAGTGCCCGGTTTAGGCGGTTCAGCCCGCTTAAGTACGGCATTCAGGTCAAGTGTCGTTTGAGTCATTCTTCAACTCACCTCCGACTGGTTCGTTCCTTTTTCAGGGGAACCGTGAAGTTGCTCGGCACGTTTTACGATTAAGATACCGTCGGTAACTTTGTCTTTGAAGAACTCGATTCGGTCGCCGCGTTTCAATCCTAGTTTTCGTACAACGATGTTCGCAAGATGCTTCCGATCTAACGGTTCAGTCATTAGAGTCATCTTTTCCTTTCAGCTCGGAGTTTGAGGTCTTGTTCTAGAATTGCGAGGCTCCGAAGGACACGTTCTAGGTCTGCGTTTTCACGGAAGATAACCGCCGCCTCGCTGTTTGGCACTAGGGCCCAGATGTTGCCAAAGTTCTCGGTCAACGCCTTCGGGATTCTCGTCAGTCTTTGTTCTGGATGTATTTTGATGAGATATTGCAGTGCGATTCCCTCTTGTAACGGGGAGTTACGTAAGTGTTATAATGCTTCGAATAATCGAAGTAAAGTTCGATTAATCATGGGGAGAAGAGGCGCTCATTTCGAAGGCAAGAAGGGTGTCTACGAAAGGGTTGTGTTCCAACTATTACCTGAGGATGGATCGGACATAACTTGGAGAGATTGGTTTCGCAATGCCCACAGCCAAACAGGTATGAGTTCAAGCACCTTCGATGCCATTCGGCAGAGGCTGCCGACCATACACCAAGGCCGCTACTACAGGCGGAAACCCGAATTTACCCGTGAACAGGATCCGTTGAACCTGGGGAGTCTTGCTTGGAAAGACGCTGGCATGATACCGACTGACCCTTGGAAAGAAATGGATTCTGTCGCAGAAAGATATACCGTTGAAGATGTGCTCTCGTACGCTTTGCTTGACTATGCTTTCACATTATACCAGTTAATGAAAACCAATAACAAAGCCACGGCACACGAGTTGTTTGATCTTTACATGAATTTGCGAACTGAACCGCTTCTCTCTAGAGTGGCATACATGACTTGGAAGAATCGGCGAGCATTAAAGAAAGAGTTCGACCTCTGTCGTCGGGCATTTGCCAAATGTCTTGAGTTTATAGGCCCGGGGCCTGGGGCATTTGTACCTGTTGCACCTGCCAGCCTTTTAGATCAGTCACCTTTTGGCCACCCACGTGAAGACCGGCAACCCTAAGCTGTCAACGCGTCGTTCCAATGCTTCCAGCTTTTCACGCAATTCCTGATTCTCCGATCTGAGACTAGTAAGTTCCTCAGGCTTGGCGGGTGCGTTGTGTTCCCACAGTTTGCTCAATTGCTTCGCCATATATCCCTCGTCTAGTGTTTCCCTTGAGTAGCCGTACCGGTCACCGCCGCCATGTCCCATGCAAAATTCAGATACAGCGTACGCGACTTCCGACTTACCGCATTGACTTTTGAAGCAGCTTCTCAATTGGTGCGGGCCCAAGCCCTCATGCCAAAGTCCGAGTTTCTTGGCTGACCGTCTCCAAACATTTTGCAGGTCGTGCGGGTCGATTAGGTTTCGGCCTCGATCTTTGTAGGTCTTTGTGGACAGGGGGAATTCCGGTACGGATTGTTTCGGTATCAGCGTGAAGAACTCATCCAGGTTTGACTTCCGAGGCGACAGCCTGATTTTGACGTAAGGCTTTTCGTTGTTTCGCTGGTCGTCAATTCTGCGCTGTATTTCTTGGCTGGTCTGGATTTCCATGAGTTCATCTTCACCTAAACCGCTCCACAGCATGAACTTGAACAGGCTTCTATAGGGCTCATCGGTTTCTTGGATTATCCGATTCGCGTTTTCCCAAGTCAGTTCAGGTTTCTGCCGGACACGTCTAACTTTGATTTTCCCGTTCACGCTTAGTTGGATTTCATGGAATTGGAGGAGGGATTTTAAGGCGTATTTTTGTTGATGAGCGCCATTCATGCTGCGCTTGTAGTGTTCTCCAAGTTTGCTTTTGACTTCCATCGCGACCTGACGTGGGTTCTCTTGGGCTCTTTTCAGGAAGGTTCCGGGATTGTCGTTCCCGAAGTACCGCATCATGTAGATGAGGTAAAGGTTCCTGGTGCTTGGCTTAAGCTCTGGAGCTACGCCGTCATACCAGAGTTTGATTTCTGGGCATTGAAGGAATTTGGCGAGTTCATCCTTGGAGGCTTCAGTCAAAATGGTTCACCTCGCGGGACGCCCATTTTCGCTTAAGTGGGCTTGGAATTATCGAAGTTCGCTTTGTTTCCGTCACACTGCTGGGACTGAAACATTTATCTTAGGCACTCCTGAACCTCGCGTGATTCAACAGACGATAAAGTGAAGGCTTACCCAATTGGCCACAAGGTTGAGGAAAAATCGACGTCTGAGGGGTTCACGTACTCACGGTTGGGGTACGTCTGGCCAGCATAGGGGTACGGGAATGCAGGGAGGAGCCGGCATATCTGGGAGGTACAGACACAAGCGGTCGCGCTTGATCAGGACCGGGGAATTCGCGCACATGCATTACAAGGGCAAGAAAGGCTTCACTCCAGTTTCCGCAAGCAAGGATCCCGGACGGACCATTGACTTATGGCAACTGTCAGGCTTAGTTGACAAACTTGTTGCTGAGAAGAAGGCTCAGTTGACGGGGGAGAAGGTTGTAGTGGATTTGAAAGGGCTTGGTTTCAGGAAACTACTTGGGTCGGGTTCCATCTCGCGCCCTGTTCAAGTAAAAGTGGATGAGTGTTCTGAAGGTGCAGCGAAGAAGCTGAAGGAAGCAGGCGGAGAACTAGTTACCGCTGCTGCCGCCAAGTGAATTTGAATGGTCCGTTTCATCGAGCTCTTCAAGCCGATTGCTCGGTTCTTTCCTGACATTAAGGCGCCTGACCGGAAAGTTGCGTTTAATGAGAAGATTTTCTGGACAGCTATCGCACTCATTATCTACTTCATAATGTCGCAGACCCCCCTCTACGGAATCGGGAACGCCGGGCTGAACGATCCCTTAGGTTCGCTAAGGGTAATCTTCGCTTCAAACCGTGGCACGCTCATGGAACTTGGAATCGGCCCCATAGTCACCGCCGGCTTGATTCTCCAAGTCTTAGCGGGTTCGAAGATGGTAAACATTGATATGAGCAACCCTGAAGACCGATCGCTGTTCACCAGCGCTAGCAAGATCCTCTCAGTCGTCATGACAGTCTTTGAAGCGTCGGCTTACATACTCGGCGGAACCTATGGCGCCATACCCGTAACTACTGAAATCGTGATCATGCTTCAACTAGTCATGGCAGGACTTATCGTACTCTTGCTTGATGAGCTCCTACAGAAAGGCTGGGGACTAGGAAGCGGAATCAGCCTCTTCATCGCTGCCGGCGTAGCGTCCACAATTTGGTGGGACTCAGTAGCACCAATGGGCCCAATGACGGACGGAAAATACTTAGGCGCATTAATCGCCTTCGCTCAAAGCATCGGTGGTGGCCTAGCCGGTGTACGAAGCGTACTTGCTCGCACTGGAGGGCTTCCAGATATGGTTGCGTTCACTACCACGCTAGGCGTCTTCGCGATCATAATCTACTTCAACGGCATGCGCGTTGAAATCCCCGTCTCATACGCGAGGTACCGTGGCTTCCGCGGAAAATTCCCCTTGAAGCTATTCTACGTCTCAAACATCCCAGTAATCTTCGCCGCCGCCCTCTTCGGTAACATTTACTTCATCTCACAGCTGATCTGGCAAAGGTACAACAACCTCAACGCCAACTTCTGGCTAAACTTGGTTGGCACATTCACCGTTCAAGGAACTCAATACCAACCGTCAGGAGGGCTAGTCTACTACGTGGTCCCACCCCAAAGCCTCCAACTTACGGCTGCCGACCCGTTAAGGGCCTTGGTGTACCTGGCTCTGTTAATCATGGGCTGCGTATTCTTCGCAGTGACATGGGTTGAGGTTGGAGGAATGGATTCCCGCACCGTTGCCAGGCAGCTGCTGGATTCGGGGATGCAGATCGAAGGGTTTAGGCGATCTGAAGTCCCAATAAGACAGGTCTTGGATAGGTACATTCCAGTGGTTACAATCCTAGGCGCTATCCTGATCGGTCTCATTGCTGGAGTGGCGAACTTTTTGGGAGCCTTCGGCTCTGGGACCGGAATCCTACTAACGGTAGGGATCATAGAGCAATACTATCAGATCTTCGTTCAAGAGAGGATTACAGAACTGTACCCGGCCGCGAGAGGGTTCTTGGGTGAATAGGCGCTGTCACGGACGGTCGTAGTGACCGGCATTCCCGGCGTAGGGAAAACCACGGTTCTCAACGAGTTGCAGGACTTAGCGAAGCAAAATAAAGTAAACCTAACGGTCATGAACTTCGGGACAATCATGAATGAGATTATGCGCGAGCTAGGGAAAGAGATGAACCGGGACGAGATGAGAGAGCAGAGCATCGAGGCTCAGCGGAAAGTTCAGGAGCTCGCAGCGAACGAGATATCAAACCGAGCCGGACAAGGGACGGTTGTAGTCGACACCCACATGTTCGTCAGGACAAGCGTAGGGATGTGGGCAGGCCTCCCTCAGAACGTACTTCAGAGGCTTGGCCCGCGACTATTCGTACTCATTGAAGCAGACCCTGAACAGATTGCGGGGAGACGAAAGATTGACACTGATCGGAAGCGGGAGCATGCATTAGCTGATGATATTTCATTCGACCTGCAATGGTCGAGGGCCACTGCAGCAGCCTCCGCGGTCGCGACGGGTGCTCCTGTTAAGGTTATAAGAAATGATGCAGGTAAGCAGAAGCAGGCAGCGCAGGAGTTGTTCGAAGCCGTCCGTAAATTAGTCGGGGCCTAAACCTTGAAATCTTCAACCAGACCAGCAATCATCGTTCTAGCGGTTCTCATCGCCGTAGCAATCGCGTTCCTTCTAGTGCAACCCTCTGCGGCTCAGCAGACCCCTGCGCTTACTTCAAGCGGGATTCACGTTTACCAGTCCACGACGACCAATAGCACGACAACAACGACCACGAACTCAAGCGCCCCCTTCGGCTTAGGTTTCATTACTACTCCAGTTGTTGCGTGGGTCAAAGGAGCCCTAACTCCCTATATTGGCAACCCTCCCCAAATTCCACTCTCCACTCTGTTTACGATTGGAGTGGCCTGTTGCATGGCCCTAATTTCCTCAACCGCAGCTAAAGTACTGGTAGATTACGATATGGTTAGGTCAACCATGAAGGAGGTTCAAGCTTGGCAGAAAGAGTTGAACGCTGCAAAGAAAGCGAAGGATGAGGCGACAACCTCTAAGCTCATGAAGAAAAGCCAAGCTATGATGAAGCAGCAGTCTCGAGCGAGCATGGAACAGATGAAAGTTACCGCCGTGACGTTCGTTCCTTTTCTTCTGATATGGTATTTGCTAAACGCTGTACTCGGAGCAAATACGGTCGCATTTGCGCCTTTCCCACTTCCAATCATGGGCACCTCTCTTAGGTTCTTTTACTGGTACCTGCTCTGCTCCTTCTCTGTGAACCTTCCACTGATGAGAATTTTCGGAATCGGAATGAGTGATAGTTAGATGCCAAGACGAGCCCTTCGTAACCGAAACATAAAACGGAAAAACGTAAGACTTCCGGGCGGAGCGACCACAATACATTACCACAGAGTAATCGCCGGCCGCGGCGTATGCGCTTCATGCGGCCTACCACTACGCGGCATTGAATCAAAATCCCTCAGGAGAGGAGCAAAATCCTCAAAACGACCATCAAGACCTTTCGGCGGGACACTTTGCCACGCGTGCGTTAGAGAAATGGTTCGACAAGGAGCCAGAGTAGGTTAGAACACTTTTGCCGGGGGCGCTATCGCGATATTATATCTTCCAATTCGACCTAGGCTTGACAAATTGGGCTACATGGTCGGTTACAGCCATTTACTGAAAGCAGCCATAGACGCACGCAATCACGCAACTGCTGCAGTCTCTCAGAACCATGGCCCTAATGGCAAGGAAAGCTCCGTCACGTCAGGATCCTAAGCGGTGCACAATCACTGGCAGAAACCCCTCGGCCATCCTCTCAGGTCGCCGACCTGAGACCATTTTGACTCGCCCAACTGAGATTAATGGGTGTAATACACACGTGTTACACCCATTCTGAATACAAAGCTACGCTATGCTTAGCATCTCGGAGGCTGGGCAAGATTACGACCTATGGTTCCGTGTAAATGTGATTATATGTCATCGCTTTAGGGAGAGCGTATTTTGACTACGCGTGTCGAGATCTAGATTCATTCCGAAATCGGTGAGCTACCTAGTTCCATACATACTCATTAGCACTTTTCAATATCAAGTGGCAAAGGATGCATTGAGTTACGCTTCGCCTTTTGTTCTGATGGGGCTAAGATACCTAATAGCTTCTCTCCTTCTTTTTGGGGTGAGTCGTTCGTTTAGGCCGATCATAAACAAAGACACGATTCTGTTGTCAATTTTCACGTGGGCAAGCGCAGGTCTCTGGGCACTTGGTTTACAATACGTATCCCCATCGCAATCTGCCGTGCTGAGCTACACGATGCCGTTGATTTCGATTCCATTATCCTCCGTGATTCTGTCCGAAAAAGGGTCCGCTAAAGAATGGGGAGGCGCCGCAGTGGGGTTTGTCGGTGTTCTAGTTTATTCTCTTTCATTCGTAAACCAGACGTTAACAGTATTTGGCGCGGGTCTCACTTTGATGAACGCGTTCTTTTGGGCAATGTATACGATCTACTTCAGGAAACTGAGGAATCAAGAAGCGACCACAACAGTGGCAACACAATTCTTGTACGGAGCCCTGTTATTCTTTCTTATCGCCCCCCTGGATTACAGGTTGGATGTAACCCCCAACTTCTGGTTTGACCTGGCATATCTGTCAACACTCAGCGGAGTGGCTTCCTTTTGGTTGTGGAATGCTATGGCGAGGCTACAGAGAGTAGGTAAGTTGTCGACACTGATTTATTCGGTGCCGGTCACCGTAACTCTTTTCCAGTATATTGAGACCTCTCTCTTGACTCCCCCAGTTTCATTGATTGGCATTTGTTTAATGATTTTCGGAATCTACATTTCGAGAAGCTCCATGTTTGAGAGGCGTAGATTTTCACGGGACCTTGACGATCCCTTGAAGTCCGTTAGCTCGGACTCTCACCCCGCTGATTTAGTTTCAGTGTGGTCTCCGTCCTGATCTCTGCTTCACCGTGCGCTCTAATTGATTGCATCAGCCACAGCAAGATTAGATGGATCAAGTTGAAGTGTCCGCTATGTCAGATTGAACTTCTAGGCCAGGCAAATTATCCTCTGAAACGTTGCGGTAAATGCAACCTCCGGTTTGAGCTAGAGAATGATGAGCTTATTCCGTTACGAGCCGACCCGATATATCCGCCGGGCTGAATCTGATTGGAGACTGAAATTAACTCAACTAACTGCTTCGATTGTCACAAGCCGTTAGTTTGGATGAGCAGAAGCAAGCGGTTAGATCAAGGCCGTGACGTATACGAATTTGGTTTTCGTTGCGACTCTTGTAAACGCGAGTTCCGATTCAAGGATGGGAAACTTGAGGGGCTGAAGACTCAACGAGATTCAGTTGCTGAACTTATGGCTATGCGTGAGGCCGAAATGGGCGCAATCCGTACTCGTCGTTGTCCGCGTTGCGGTGGACCATTGGACGATTGGCTGACCTGTGACTGGTGCCATGAACATTACTCCATAGATAACGGAGAACTCGTACCTAGAATCGAAGACCATCTGCTCAAGCAGCGTAAACCCCAGATGAGGGAGCTTTATGCCCTTAACGCACAGCGGTAACCATTACACCCTCCGCGCCAAACGGCTCTGCACTCAATGCCATGAGATGACAGACCAGACGGCAACAAGTTGCCGCTACAGCACCCCAGAAATACCAAAAGTCCCTCCCATCCTAATCAAACGCATCGAATGGTTATGCGATTGGTGCGGTAATTACGAGGAAGAAGTCAAAGAGACCGTTCAACCCACAGACAAAACAATGATCGTGAAACGACTGCTCAGCCTTCCGGACGACTACGACGTGCTAGGCTTCACCCTAAACTCGGAAGCAAATGTGATCTAAATAAGATCAGGTTGCCCGACTTCGATATGGGTGAATTGCGAGCCATTCAGTACAAGCAGCAGGAAACCGGCTTCATAACCGTCGACGAACTCATCAAGGTGCAACGAGCCGGATACAGACAACCTACAGCCGCCCCTCCTAAACCTGAGCCCCGCGACGTGGCGGCGCTTCGGAAGAAGGAGAGGCAAAGAGCTTTCGCCGGGCCTTCGTGGCGCTGAAGAGATAAGAGGGAATCAAAGTTGAGGGCGAGAATTAAGTGGTTGACTCTGATTCAGACCACGGAAGGGGTGCGTCATTCTTGATTCTTGGTTACATGTGCACGATTTCTTCTGGCGGGGGCTCGTCGCTGGGCTGCTCTAGGTCGACTCCCGTAACTGATTTCACTTGTTGTTTGAACCATACCATAAACGGGTCCTTTGACGTGGCTTCAGTTTCGAAAGTCTTCTCCAGGTCCTCGGCTTCAAAGTGAACGATTACCATGTCGCCTTGAGGAGTCTTCTGCAGGAACCACGATTCCTTCGTTACGCCTTGTCTCTTCAGTGCTTCCGCAAATTCGGCGCGTCTCGGACCCATACATGCCTTCGCAAACTCTCTTCCAGCTTCAGTCTTACCTGGAAGCAGTGGGAATGCTCCGCAAAAAGTTTTCATGACGCAACATCTTCACCTGATCGCTAATATGCCTTACGAAACAACTCGGAGCGTTCTATCCGCAACACAATTCATCAAGAGATGAATGGTCGGTTGACAGTCGAGCGTTACGGAACGCTCAACCCTAAAGAGAATCAGTTCTCCATCAGAGCGCTGCGGAGGTAGACTTGTTCCTATGGTTTCCGAGGGGCAAACTGCGTGGCTTGTTAACGTCTCTTACAAGACAGGCCAGGTCACTCTGAGACTAATTACCTCGCCAGACTTGGAAGCAATTGAATGGGTTGACCGAGACTTTCAACCCTACTACCTCACCACGCATCAGCAGGGTGAACCGGTCAAGAAGGTAGATCTCTTTACCGGAAACGAATTGAAACTAAGCAAGGTTAACTTCAGAGGGAAACCTGCTAGGGACGCCAACGCCTGGGAGTTGGATATAGACCCCGCTATGAGCTACGCGTACGATAAGGGGCTTCGGTTCGGTATTCTTCACCGTTTCAGCGGCAATGGTTGGGTTTCGGACACTCCACTAAACGAGGTGGTGAGTTCTCGATTTGAGGAATTATTCGGAGCAATCCGGCGATGGGATCCACTCAAGTATGCCTCCCTAAAGGAACTGTACGCATACATCAGCCAACCCGTCCCAAGAATTTCTGAGAAAGAACTCCACGTCGCTGAAGTCGGTTCGGAGGACGATTACTTCAACGCCTTTCTACTCAGTCGCATCGCGAACCTGCCTCTAAACCGAACCTACCGGAACTATTCCGTCTCAGACTGGATTCGATCAATGCTCAACAGCTACTACCGTACCCACAACATTTTGATTCCCAACCCTGAAGAGTTGAAGCTTGGGGATACGAGGAAATACGTGACAGGCGCCTTAGCGATTGCACCTGAGGCCGGCACCTACTTCAACATGCACGTCCTCGACTTCGAATCTCTCTACCCGGGTTGCATAGATGTCTTCAACCTCTCATACGAGACAATCCAATGCTCCCATCCAGAATGCCAGAAAAACCTGGTACCCGGCCAACCGAATATTCATGTGTGCACGAAGAGGCGTGGGATCTATTCCGCATTAGTGGGTGCCATTCGTGACTTACGATTGCAGCACTACAAACCCCAGATAAGGGGAGCGAGCATAGAGAGCAATGAGTCGGCTGCGTCGCGAGTTCTGAAGTTGTTCCTCGTCTCTTGCTACGGAGTTACGATTAGGATCCACGGACTGGCAAGCCCACTTCTCGGCGAGGCGATCACCGCCTACGGACGGCATGTCCTCCAATCAACTTGGGATTTGGCGAAGAGCCTGGGTCTCAGGCCGAAGTATGGCGACACCGACTCCGTCTTCCTGGATAATCCAACCGGGGAAGAGACATGGAAACTCATTCAAAAAGTCAACGATAAGTTTAGGCTCCAATTGGCTTATGATCGCGTCTATTCGGTCTGCGTTCTCAGCACCATCAAAGCGTACTTCGGCATCTTAGCAAATGGTGAACCAGAAATCAAAGGTTTAGCCATCGCCAAATCCAACTCACCTCGATTCTTCCAACAAACCTTCCAACGCTGCCTCACTCAGCTAGCCCAAGGACGCCGTTCCCCATCCGACTTTGAAACCGCCAAACAGCAAGCGCCCGAAATAGTCATCGAAGCCGTTCGCAGCCTCCAGGAAAGGGCTGTAAGCCTAGCGGACCTGGAGTACCGTGTTGAGCTCAGGGAGGACCCACATGAGAAGTTAATGTCGAAGAGGCTTCCGCAACCCTACCAAGCAGCCTGGCTGCTCATCAAGCAGGGAAAGGCGCCAGCCCGTGGAGAGACGATTGGATTTGTGAAGGTACTTCCGTTCAGATTGCAGGGAAGGCAGTTCACCGTCAAACCCACCTCACAAGCAAACTCGAAAGAGATCGACGTAGAAGACTACACCCTCAGCCTGTACGCCTCACTCTCCCAAGTCTTCGACCCTATGAACATTAAACTCACAACGAATCCAACTAACCTCTCCAATTTCATTTGATCCTGGGCATGGTGAGGGGAGACTACCTTGAGAACTGGATTTGGATGAGTTCTTCTCCGCAAAGATTAATGCCTAATCAGTGCTGACTATTCAGAGATAGCTATGCCACATGGCGGAATGGGTCATTTTGGTGGGATCGGCGGCTGGGGTTACGGACGCTTTGGAGGCTACGGTAGGTTCGGTGGCTTTGGAGGGTTCCCAAGGTTCGGGTATCCGGGTTTCGGTTGGTACGGTATGCCTTTCTACGGAGGGTTCGGCTTCGGTTGGCCGTTCTTAGCCGGAATGGGCTTGGGATTCGGATTTGGATATGGTGCATTTGGGTACCCCTACGGCGGTTATGGCTACGGTTACCCGTACGGTTGCTACGGCGGATACGGTCCACCATTCGGTAGTTATGGTTACCCAGGTTACGGCTACCCAGGCTACTAAGTGCGCACCCGTACTAGGCTTGTAATTGGACATCCTGCGTGAAGTTTCAAGGGTTAGCGGGATGAATTAGCGAGAACAGGCAATTTAGCGAAACGCGGCTTTCAGGAATACCCTAGTAGCGGTAGCGCTTCTCCAGGTCGTCGTATCGGTGTGACTTGGTAGTGAACGCGGCAGAAACCCAAGTGTGGGAGAAAATCATGGAAATCGCTCGTCATGCTCCTTCTCTAGCCTGGGAGGATAACCCGGACAAACGACTTGAATTATTGAAAGTTGAATGTCAGAGAGGGTTCAAACTCGAGGCTCAGGGAAGAAAGATTGACTACGAACGTTCCAGGAGACCGGACGCCGATAAGTCCGTTGAGCAATGTTGGACGCTATGGGACCTGGCCGAATCTCAATGGGAGACGCTCAATACTTTCTTCTATCAACACAAAGCGGAAATCAAGGAATGGCTACGTGATAACCCTTCCCGCATGAGCATTCATTTAGAATAGGGTGGTTTCAGAATTAGAGGACGATACGGCCAATTATCATCCCGATAATTCGAGAGTAAAGAAAACTCCAGTCAATTACCGTAAACACTCTGCTCTCTCACCACAGGCAACGACCCTTATCACGCTTATCCGCAGCTAGTATTTTGGAACCATGGTTCAATGCGACAATTGCGGACAGAGCATGCGCCTCCTCTGGGACCTAAACGTGTTCAAGAAAGGGACGTGGAGCAGTGAAGCAGTCTACTACTGCTCCAACTGCCATGGTCTCCGCGCGGAAGACTACGCGGAACCCCACTGGCTTCTGTTCGAAGGAAAGGCTAGCACTTCCTCTAAGAGAGGTGACCAAACGCAGTAGAGAACGTTAAGAGCTTGTAGTCCGTCTGTATTCTGTGGCTTGAACTCGCTACACTGGTGAAATCTGTGGGTAATGGGGCCACTAAAGGCTTGATTATCACGATGAGTGGCCCCCATGGGACCGGAAAATCTACCTACGCGAAAGCTTTGGCGAAGGCCCTAAACCTGCGTTATGTTTCTGCTGGCGAATTGTTCAGGAACCTTGCGCAGCAGCATAAAATGTCTCTAGAAGCCTTCAGTCACCGTGCCGCAAATGACCCAAGCATAGATCAGATGCTAGATGAACGAACGAAGGCGGAAGCGAAGAAGGGAGCTGTTGTTATCGACGCCCAACTCGGAGCGTGGATGGTGAGGGATCTTGCGGACGTAAAGGTACTGTTGACTGCACCTGATGACGTTAGATTCAAGCGGATCGCAGAACGCGACGGCAGCGACATTGCAGCTGCCCTGAGAGAAACCAAGAATCGAGAAGCGATCCAAGAACAGCGGTACAAGAAATATTATGGGATTGACGTAACCAATCTATCCATTTACGACCTCAAGATCGACACCAGCCTATACCCAATTGAAAAGACGAAGGCAATCATAATGGATGCCGTGCGCAATTTCCTCATGCAAAGAGGGAAACTCAAAGATCCTGCAAGTTAGGGTACACTTATCTATTCCCACATCGACTACTTCGACAAATCGTTAAGTGACAATCTATGCCCGGTATGGAAGTAGGAAGAGTCTGCGTTAAACTCTCAGGCCGTGAAACAGGAAAGAAATGTGTCGTCGTGGATGTTGTCGACAAAAACTTCGTGCTCGTAACTGGCCCAAAATCGGTCTCGGGTGTGAGACGGAGGAGAACGAATGTCGACCATCTCGAACCCACATCTGAATTAGTTGAACTTAAGAAAGGAGCCGCGGACGAGGATGTGGAGAAGGCGATCACGAAGGGCAAGAAAACGAAATACATGAAAGAAGACGTTATGCCTACGAAGCCGCAGGCGGAAAGCTAGAGACACGAAAGTCGGCGACTATCAGTACGCCTAAGGCTCTCTCTGGACCGTATTTCGGTCCTTAATAGCTTCAAAACACTACCTCCTACTGTGAGGTGAATCGTTTGCAAGTCGTCACGCCTTGGGCCGTGAAAAGGGAGTTGGTTACGAAGGTTGAGGAGACAACGAATCCGAGCTATGGCTGCAGGCCCGAAGACAGGCCGATACAGCTGAGGATAAAATACGGACTCATAAATCTAGACAAACCCGCAGGCCCTTCCAGCCATGAAGTAGTGGCTTGGATAAAGCGCATGATGAAACTTTCACATGCCGGTCACGGCGGAACCCTAGAGACCTCATAGTCGGGGTAATCCAAAGGTAACCGGCATCCTACCCGTCGCATTAGAGGAGGCGACGAAAGTCGTTCAGGGTTTCCTCTATTCAGGTAAGGAGTACGTCTGCTTAATGCAAGTTCATGCCGACATACCGGAAAACATTATTCGTGATCTTCTGAATGAGTTCGTTGGAGAGATATATCAGAAGCCTCCGGTGCGGGCGTCCGTGAAGAGAGAGACGAGGAAGCGTTTCATCTATCAACTCGACGTGTACGAGATTGATGGGAGGAAAGTCCTCTTCAAATGCTCATGCCAAGCCGGGACATATATGCGCAAACTATGCTCGGACATAGGTGAGGTGCTGGGGTGTGGGGCGCATATGCGAGAGCTGAGGCGAACACGTGCGGGGCCTTTCATGGAGGATGATTCGCTTGTCACCTTACATCAGCTAAGTGCGGCCCAGACCGATTTTGAATCGGGCGACGACAGCGCCTTACGGAAAATCATACAACCAATGGAAGTGGCATTGACTTCTCTTCCTAAGGTTGTTATCCGCGACTCCGCAGTCGACTCCGTCTGCCATGGTGCCGACCTAGCGTTGCCAGGCCTATTGCAATTGGATTCAACTATAGAGCGAAAAAGACTGGTTGCCATTTTCACTTTGAAGGGGGAGGCAGTGGGCTTGGGACGAGCGCTGCTCACGTCCAGGGAAATGCTTGACCAAGAGAGGGGAGAGGCGGTAAAGATTGAACGTGTTATCATGGACCGTGGCACGTACCCTGCAATGTGGAAACATTAGGCCCCAAATGATCGAAGTGGTGGTGGGGCGTAGTTTTCTATGGCGTTGCGCGAGCAGGCTTAAATTCGGCTTGGGGTTTTCAGACGGAAGGAGCCGGGGTTCCCTAGCCTGGTAAGGGGCAGATTACCGAAGCCTAAGCCTGGAATCAAGAACCGTAAGCCTGTGGTCCTTTCGGGCCGCGAGGGTTCAAATCCCTCTCCCGGCGCCATTTTCGCAACCTTTGTTCAGTACCCGCCTGAAGATCCAAACGCGCACTCGTCTTCCATCTCAAGATCCTGACGACATCGAAAACGGTCTAATATCCAACTTGTTATTGTGGGTGAAGGAGGCTCGGGTAGTTGGGAAAACTATTCACGTTCATGACTATAAGCCTTGACGGGTTCTTTGAGGGGCGGGATCACGACATATCTTGGCACAATGTCGATGATGAGCTCAACAAGTTTGCCATAGAGCTGCTGCGCGAAACCGATACCATTCTGTTCGGGCGACGAACCTACGAGCTCTTTGAGGATTTTTGGCCAAAAGCAGTCGACGACCCGAAAATTTCGAAGGATAATCTCGAAAAGGCCCGGCTGATCAATAACATGAACAAGGTCGTCTTCTCGAAGACATTGACAAAGGTCGAAGAAAGAGAGAATTGGAGAAACGTCAAACTCATTCGTGATGTGAATTCGGAGGAAATCAAACGCTGGAAACGGGAATCGGGCAAAGACTTGTGCATTGGGGGCAGCAACCTGGCTTTAAGTTTCGCTCAGTTGGGCTTGATCGACGAAATTCGAATTATGGTTGACCCGATTGTCCTAGGCGAAGGTACTCGTCTCTTCGAGGGCATCAAGGACAAGCTGAACCTGAGTCTGCTGAAAACTCGGACGTTCAAGTCAGGGAACGTTCTGCTTTACTACCAGCCGAAGTACGGGAAGTAACAATCTTGATTTGAGACGTCAAAAATTTTTGTGGTCACGGGGCTTCAGCCCGACCTGCGGGATCCCAAGATAGGCGCTACACTCACCGGTCTTGAGTACGTGGGCTGCAAGCTTGCGGGCCGGGCGCCGGAGCAAACAATACTTACAGATAACCCGCCCCGGCCCCAGCACCATTAGTTAGGTTGGCCGGAAAAATGGGAGTTGGACATTTTTTTCGGTTTCCATCCCCGGTTCCGACCATAGAATTTCCGGTTCAAAACCCCCCTCGTGGGGATTCTGAACCTTTAGTTCAAATCCCTCTCCCGGCGACATGATGACATCTTGCCATGAGATTCTGTGTTTGGTCAATACAACGACAATTGGCTTCTTCAAATAAAACAGGTGAGAGGCATGTTTCGATTCAGAAACGCAGACTTGCCAGCAAATGGAGGACCGACCATAAGGGCTAGTGTCGACGGCGAGATCTCGAGAACCAACTTGTTTCCTTCTCGTCTTACAGAGCGCGGCTAAGCGAATGTGGTTCTTACAGTCAAATCCCACCTGGCTCAAATATCCTGGTTGAATTTGATCCTGCGTCGCAGTGGTACAATGCGTCTCTGGCATTGGCGGCTAGAAATTTTCTGGAGGGGTATAGTGGTGCGCACACACACGGGTACACCCCTAGTAGAGCAACCCCGAACCTGGGGGGCTGGCGGGGTGTGTGGGTATGGTGGTACGGCTGAAGAGATTTGAACCGCCTATTTCAGTTACCTCCAAAAGCGAGGCTCGTAGGGGTGTTGAACCTTTAGTTCATAACCCTCTCTCGGCGCCATAACCTTTAGTTCACAATGCATACAAGCCTTACAAGACTCCGCCGTACCATCGCGACCATTGAACGGATCTAAAGAAATGTCCTGCGTCGCTAAATCCGTCAATACTTTAGAGTGAATGCTTCTCAATAGAGGCGAGCTGGCGATAAATGGCGGAGACTCCGACGTCTCTCAAAGACATTGCAGTTTACTTTCTCAAACTCGGATTCATAGCCTTCGGAGGGCCAGCGGCTCACATAGCTATGATGGAGGAGGAGGCGGTTCGCCGTCGACACTGGCTGTCGAGAGAAAAGTTCCTTGACCTGTTAGGGGCCGCCAACATGATTCCCGGCCCAAGTTCTACTGAGTTAGCCATCTACATTGGCTATGTTCAGGCAGGGTGGCTCGGCTTGGTTCTCGCGGGAGTCTGTTTCATCCTTCCCGCTTCAATCATTGTAACCGCTATAGCATGGGTCTACGTTCAGTACGGTTCACTGCCTCAGGTTGTAAGCATCCTCTACGGTGTCAAACCCGTAGTCATCGCGATTATTCTGCAGGCACTGTGGAACCTAGGGCGTTCAGCAGTAAAAACAAAATACTTGTTGGTCGTCGGCGTGGGGGGTTTAATCCTGAGCGCTCTCGGCATCAACCCAATCCTGACTATCTTCGGCATAGGTAGCGTCACAGGCCTTGGTCAATGGTTTTCGAGTGTAAGAAAGAAGAGGGCGAGTCTTCTCTCGCTCTGCCTTTTGTTCTTAGTTCCACTATTGGCGTATTTGGTGGAGAGTGGGGCCGCAATTATCGAACCGTCTTCAACCGCGTTCGGTCTGTGGCCCTTGTTCCTAGTTTTCTTGAAGATGGGGTCGGTGGTATTCGGAAGCGGTTACGTACTGTTAGCATTTCTACGGGCAGAACTGGTTGTACACTTGCATTGGATAACGGACTCACAGCTTCTGGATGCGATTATTGTTGGTCAGGTGACGCCTGGGCCCGTCTTTACAACCGCGACGTTCATCGGCTTTCTCCTAGCAGGCCCAATCGGTGGCCTCGTCGCTACTGTGGGCATTTTTCTTCCAGCGTTCATCGCGGTAGCGATCAGCGGCCCACTAATTCCACGTATTCGAAGTTCTCCGATCGCTGGAGCGTTTCTCGATGGCGTAATTGTCGCATCTATAGCGTTGATGGTTTTTGTAACCTACGAACTCGCGATAGCTGCTCTGGTCGACGTGGTAACGGTTAGCATAGCCATCGTAAGTTTCCTCCTGTTGATTCGGTTCCATGTGAACTCTATGTGGGTTATTGCCTTGGGCGTTGTAATTGGCGTGGTCAAGTTTCTCATTTGACCGCGCGGAAAATTCCTAGCTCAACCACGGTTGCCTGCGTGCTACTTTGGCTGCTGGGCTTGCAGATGGCAATAGAATCCTATTCGTGAAGGAGACTAAATCATCTCTAAATTGGTGAACAGTGAACTAGACTCCATGGTAACTGGTGATAGCGTAGTTTTTCGGCCCATTGGCACCGTCCGAACCATGGGTTCTGATGACGATGTGAGGTTTCGGAGCAAGGAATCTGAGTCAACGATCGAGATATACCCAGAGTTTCAGGAGGCGCTAGAAGGTTTGCAAGGGTTCTCGCATATTTTCGTTCTTGGCTACCTGAACAAACTAAGACCCGATCAGATGGGAGTCTTGAAGGTTAAGCCCAGAAGGCTGCTAACGAAGGGGTTCAAGCTTGAGGAGTTACCGCTCGTGGGCGTATTTGCTATTGATTCCCCGACTCGGCCTAACCCCATCGGACTGACGCTTGCGAGGCTCGTGAAGGTTGATGGGGGGATGTTAGTGGTTCGCGGATTAGACTTCTTCGACGGAACCCCCATCCTGGATATCAAACCGTACCGAGGGGACTACAGGGCTGAAAGCTACGAACTAGCGCATTGGTACAGTGAGCTACGATCAAAAGCTGGCGAAGATGTCTAGCATCCTCGCAAATACGCGGCCCGGCACTTCATCCTTCATCGATCAAGTGCGCACTGCCAAAGTCTAGATTCGACAGGTAGCGGTGTTCAACGGAGGTCGAAGGGCAACGCGTCAATTTCCTGCTAACGGGACTTTTTCTGCATCAATTTGCTAATGATTGATAGGTCTGAATGGTTCGTACGCAATTCATTTTATCAAGAAACGACTCGTTGCGCGTTGAAGGTGAAGAAAAAAATGCCTACTATAATTGGCCTAGTCTTCGTGGGCTTGGTGATCAGAGCAATCCTAGGCGCGGCCATCGTTGTGACAGTGGTGTTGCTTGCGTGGAAGCTCGGGAAATTGGCCGACGCCTATACGCATAAACTGACAACCACGCAATGACGAAGGTGCCGAGTAGTTGTTTGAAACTAGAGCCCCCGTTTTTTTGGCCGACGAATTTTTCATGCATTGTAATTCACTGCCCTTGCGAAATTCAAGGGGTAGGATCTGATCATGAAACACGAAAAAAAGTAACGAAGTGCATCCGTTTTTCCGGTAATTACCATACGTCATGTTACAGCGCGTGATTTCATGTAACTCAGTGCTGACGGTTCCGGGTTTCGACTATGCATTTAATAAAGCACTACATGCCCTAGCCGAATTTTGCGTAACAATTACGCATAATAAGAATAAAGGAGAAATAAAAATTTGCAAAAGAAATTAGTTGCAACGTTAACAATCGCTATTTTCCTAATCAGTACATTCGCAATTATTGTTCCAACTCAAGCGCATTTCACGTTAGGTAACTTGTCGGGTACGAGCCCGTACGCGATTAACAATTTTGATCCGCACGTCGCTGGGCCTATTGGTTATGTTTGGCCTGGCAGCGGTGAATGTGCGTACCTAGGCTTCCCGAACGAGGCGAGCGACAATTGTTCGCCTGGTTATCAGTCACCTTACCCGAACGGTAATCCGCCGGGTGCACCGAGCAACTCGTGGTATCAACTGGAAGGGGACACGTATGCCCCATTCGGAGCAGTACTAACGAGCTCGACGGGTGACCTGATCTTCGCGATAAACGCCACATGCTTACCAGCAAACTGGAAGACCGGTTGCGGTACGACTAGCACTCATGAAATCCAATCTACCTTGAAGAACAATTATGGTTGGGATACGTTAAACATCCTAATTCCGCCGGAATTTACAGTCCATGACGCCTCACAAATCGTCACCACTCTCACGAACAGTTACGACAACGTTTGGGTGGGCAGACTCAGTCTAGACGATAGGTATGCCCCTGGCTGGACCTCTGTCATGATCATTACAGACTCTGCAGAAAACCCCGGCTACAACCATCAATTCCTAAACTTCACGAGCGCCGGTGAATGGTACTACGTGAGAATCAACGGAGTAACCGCACCAGCGACAGCAGGGCGATACTTCTTCAAAATGTTCCTTTACTCCAACCTAGCTTCCGGAGCTAACCAATACGGCGTCGGCCCAACCCAAGCATCATCTGGCGGCGCCAGTGGCGGAGAGAATCCAGACGTTTGGGTTCCTCCACAAAACTGGCCGGTCCTCCTAGTGAAGGGTGAGACTGATCCAGCCATCATAACCGGTACTCTTCGGTATGCAGGCTACAATTCAACTCTATACCAACTGCCAATCGCTGAGGCTGGAATGGTTTGGGCGAACATGACTATGCGTATCGACCCATACACAGGCCAAGACCGACCGGACCTACCAACAATTAACGCTCAGGCGTACGTGAACGCCACCGCGAACGGCCATTATGAACTGGAAGGCCTCGCTCCAGGCGTTTACGATATCTACGCTTCCGCTGCTGGATACCCGCAATCGCTTTGCGAGACCGGCGTAACCGTCCTCAAGGGACAATCATTACACTTCGACTGTTACCTCCAACCAGGACCCGTGATTCACGGCAACGTGTTCACGAAACACCAATTCGGCGACGAACCATGGCCCACATCATATGATTCAGGAAGCGGAGTATACGGGTCAGTCACCGGCGCAACTGTAGGCCAATACATCAAGATTGAACTCTACTCAGCCGCGACTCTCAGCAACCTAGTTGACCCAAGCGCCGGCAACCCGGTCTCTTGGTCACCGCTACTATGCACAGCCGGAGGCCAAGAGAAATATTACGGCCGCCGCGCAGCTGGACTCTGTGGTGACCCGCGCACTGGAAGCGCGATTGCGTTTCCATGGCATGAGTACAGCACAGTTAACGGCGCCACCTACGGTGACGTTCCAAACCCCTTCACCGGGGCGCAGAACGGCTACAGCCGCGACGTTTCTGAGACCAATGTTTGCGCACCCGGCAACCTCGCCTGCACCTTCCTAACTTCCGACCCTGAAGGTGTCGGCCCACCGCAGCAATGGTACGTAAGTGGTGGTACAACGACTCCATTCCACTTTGAGTTCGGTTTGAAGGGTGAGTACGGTGCTCCCCAAGGCCTGTCCGGCGAAGTGCCACAGGTATACGCAACTTGGGTAAACGGCCTCACACCAGGCAGGTATTACGTGCGTGCTTGGATCTTCCGTTACGTTCAAACAGCTCTGGACGGTTCTACCTTCCAGGAGTACTACTTTGACGTAACACCGAACGAGTGGGCTGGTGATGTTACATTGCCTCTTGACCTACGCTTATCGAGCTGGGTTAACAAGACAGTGTACTTCCACGACACACCAAACACAATCGTAACCAGCCCAATCCACAGCGGTGCCGGATTCATATGGGGTAATTTGATAGGCGCAGACGGGCATGTATATGCTCACAACGTGACCAACCTAGGCTACGACAGCTTGTACTACGCATGCACCTACGATTCCAACTCCAACGGCAGACAAGACAGTAACACAGGGCAGTTCGTTAGCTACGGCGCGTTCTTGGGCTCCGGCGAATTTGGTGCACCATCTAACAATTGCTCACATGGGACAGCCAACGAACTGGACAAAGCTGAGCTCAACAAAGACGCCATCGCCACCGGACGAGCTGATATACAATTCTGGGGCCTGAACGATACCTGGGGTGGTGAAAACTACGGAATCCCCTCAGGAACCTATACACCAAACGTAGCCACTGACGGCTACTACAGCCAATCACCGAGCGAGCAGGTGTCGGTTACGTTGAGTGGTAATCCAACCACCATCAGTGACCACATGTTCCTCGGCCCAGGCTTCAACGTATCAGTATACAGCATCGACTGGGAACGACCACGCGTCAGCAGAGACTGGGTCTGGTCTGGATGCCAAGATGCGGGAGCATTCGGCCTCGCGAATGGCAATACTAACGCGGCTGGCGGTGCACAGTCCTCAGGCAGTAACGCCGGCAAAGACAACGGTTGCGTAGGATCAGAGATCGACCTCGGTTTCTACCCGGTAGTGAACGGAACCGCGGGCAACCTCTATGACGCAATCGGTGACACACCTAGCTACTTCTACCTACCCCCAAGCATCTTTACCACCCATCTATTCCAAGGTCCAGAAGGAACAGACTGTTTCCTAGGCACATCACCCGCGTACACCTGTACTGAGATGGATGGAGGTGGACGCAATGTGCTGCAGACCTACCAACTCTCACACGATGTCTTCTACGGCGAATCCGCACGCTACGCATTTGTAGGCGGATATACCGCGGGCAAGAACGGATTCACCACAGCGCCAAAGCTACTAGTTGACAGTATGTTCACTCAAAGGAGAGTCGTCTGGCCAATCACCTTCAACCAGGGCCCATACAACCTCGCAGGCTACACGTATGGTTACATCCAAGACAAAGACTTCACAGCCTACGCACAGAACGGGCAAGTTGCTGACATGAAGATCAACTTGATCATCGGTGTGAACGTGACGCTAGATATTCTCTTCAAGAAAGAGAGCATCATAACGCCAACCGACGAAAACATGTCAGCACGAGTCCGCCTATTCAACGACCAAGAACAGCTTGTGTCCGAATGGATGTCCAGCGAGGGCGTCTATCCAGGCTCAGGCACAACATCACCCTTTGGTGTTGGCACGGGCCACGTCACCGCAGCCAACGGAGCACTACCACCAGGTGGAAGTGGTTTCGTAAACCCCTCCAATCCTCTTTACCCGTTCACCGACCAAGCGGGCCTACAGAAACCCGCTTCTGGGCTAAACGCGTACAACTATGTACCCAGTAACACCACGCTACTCCATGTCCTCATGGCTGGCTTGCCACAGCAACCACCAGGCGGAAAATTCCTAAGCAATGAGTACTTCAGCGATCCCCTACAGGGCGGTGGAGGAACTTTCGGTGACTGCGACTTCAATCTCGTCTGTTTCCCAGCCGCGTATGCTCAGTACCCGTTCCCCTACACGGGAATCGCGGGTGCTCCAGACTACACGGGTGGATGGACAGCCGAAGTCGACTTCGTCCCATGGTACGCAGCCAACACGGCCACACCCGAACTGGCAAGTGGAGGTGCACAAGCCTGCAACCTCCCCATCTTCACTAGCATCGGCAGCGCAGCGGTCGCCTTTTGCACTGGACAAACAGCAACTACACCAGGCTCATTCGCTCAGTACTATCCGCCAGTCAACGGTCTCCTGATGGGTGAATCCTACCACATCATCCCAGGCACGACCGCAACCTCAGGCATCAGCGTAACCGAAGACACAGCAACGAATCAATACGTATCCCCACCAGGCAGCGCTTTCGTCGGCCATTCGATGGCTCCGAACCACTTAGGGCCGTATTCGCAGGAGGGTGTCTGGCAAATAGCTGGCACACACAACAGTGGTGAAGCTAGTGCTATCTTTGAAGTTGACCTGAACGGGTTTGTCAGTGGCAATGTTCTCGCTTTCACGTGGAGTAACGAGTTCCGTACGCTCAGCTGGGGCACGATCAGCGTGGTCGGCGCTAGTGGAGCTACGTGGAACTTCTACACGTTTGACGGCGTTTACCAAGCCTTCTTACCCCCAGGCAGCTACAAGTTCAGCATAGCCCAACCAGGATATGCGCCGCAAACTTGGTCCTACTCGGTCGCACCAGGCCAGTCAGGCTCAGGAGCGAACGTCTACCTGGAACAAAGCAACATACCCGTACCAGAGTTCAGCACAGTAGCGGTTGTCGCCTTTTCAGCGTTAGCAGCATCACTATACCTACTAAAACGAAGACGCGATTAAGCGTCCGAGCGCCCCAAAAAGGCGCCCGTACCCCCTTCTATTTTTCAATAAGATACGAGAATCCCTAGGAACTAGCACACGAGGATCCTTCGCGAAGTGAGGATTCAAGCGGTAGGTTCGGAAGAAGCCTGAGCAGATGAAAAACCGAGAAAAATTAAGGTACGACAAGACCATTAACAGACTCATCAATGAGTTGCAACGTATTCGTGCGAATCTTCTAGAAGCAGAAGGCCGATTCGGTCAACTTATAGAGTCTACGGAACCATCTTGGAGAGAGAGCGCTCGAAACTTAGTTCACTATCTCGCGCTCAGGCGTTTCGATATGCGCGAGTTGCAGGCTGACCTGGCCGAGATTGGGTTATCTTCCCTTGGACGAAGCGAAGGTCACGTTCTAAACACAATTGAATCTGTTCTCAACATTCTCTTACGCCTTGCAGACCATGAACAGCTGCGCCCAGCTAAACGTCCTACTCTGAAGTTCCAAGAGGGGGCGAGACTCCTCGAGGAGCATACTCGGAAACTTCTCGGACAGAAATCAAGCGGTAGGACTGTTCGGATAATGGTGACAGTGCCCAGTGAGGGCGCTGATGATTACTCGTTAGTTCGCGATCTAATCGCTAGTGGCACTGATTGTGTTCGCATAAATTGCGCCAGGGACGACGAACCTACGTGGCGTCGAATGGTGCGCAATTTACGGCAAACTTCCAAAGAGCTAGAGAAAGATTGCAAAATCGAGTTCGACTTGCCGGGACGCAAACTACGCACTGGAGAAATTGGATTTGGAGCTCGTGTGATCAAGTGGGGACCGAAACGGGATGAGGTGGGAAATGTCCTTCGCCCGGCACGAGTCTGGTTAACTCCTTATGAACGACCAGCCATGCCGAACGAAAACTCAGATGCCCGCTTATTCGTTCAAGGTGAATGGTTAGCTTCATTGACGGTAGGTTCGAAGATTAGGTTCACCGATCTGCGCGGGAAAAATCGGACTCTGATAGTTACCGGAGAAGTGGACGAATCACGTTGGGCTGAATCTCAGACTACCGCTTACGTTGGCCCGGAAACTCTACTGAGAACGGAACGGGAATCTAAATCTCTACCAGCTGAGAGCAGAATAGCCAACGTAAAGCCGGTTGAGGCGAGCATACTCCTTCGGGTCGGCGATATGCTGCTTCTGACGAGCGACTCCGGGATTGAATCAGCAGTTCTCGCAGGTGAGAGGATGCCGAAAATCAGCGGCCTCTCTAGGGAAGCTCTCTCGAATCTGAAGCCTGGTCAATCGATCTGGTTCGACGACGGGAAGATCGGTGGCGTAATTAAAACAAAGACCAACGCTCAGGTGCGCGTCCGCATTACATACGCTAAACCAAGAGGATCGAAGCTAAGATCTGACAGAGGAATTAATCTGCCTGACACTCGTCTAAGCACAGTCGCTCTTGGTCAGAAGGACATCGAGGCATTATCAGTTGCGACCAAGTGCGCTAACAGCGTTGCTCTCTCCTTTGCAAGAAATAGGGAAGACGTCGAAGCGCTGGTAACATCTCTGAAGAAAATGAAGAGCCGCCGCATGGGGATCGTTTTGAAGATCGAAACTCGCGAGGGATTTGAAAACCTTCCATCCATGATACTGATGGCAATGCAGTGGACGGATGCCGTTGGAGTAATGATCGCACGCGGAGACCTAGCCGTCGAGTGCGGCTACGAAAGATTAGCGGAGGTACAGGAAGAGATTCTATGGATCTGCGAAGCAGCACATACGCCAGTCATATGGGCTTCAGAAGTTCTCGAGTCTCTGGCCAAGAAAGGCATGCCATCCAGAGCTGAAATCACTGACGCCGCAATGGGCGTCCGCGCAGAATGCGTAATGCTAAACAAAGGGCCGTACATGGTGAAGGCGGTCAGAGCACTCAACGACATACTGAGAAGAATGGAAACCCATCAAAGAAAGAAAACCTCGATGCTACGCCAGTTGCATTCTCTAAGCCTAGACTAGACTCCGTCGGTCTCTTTGGCCAAGTCTGTTCCGCTTCGAATGCAATTTCGAGCTATGCTTTCGCCAATGCAGGTGCGTCGTTAACGCCAGAACGCCGCAGGTTTGTATCTACGGATAACTAATGATTCAAATCCCCCGGTCCTTATGCACAACAAGAGGTTCCTTGGAATTCAGCGAGCGAAGTCTTCAGGAGATTTATTCGCCTAAGGGACGTTGTTTTGGATGCGGACCTATGAATCCGCATGGGCTTCATATCAGAAGCCGAATACTGGATGGTCTAGTGGTTGCTGATTGGAAGCCTGAATCGTATCATGAAGCGTTCGAGGGCTATGTGAATGGAGGGATCATCGGGGTATTGTTCGATTGCCACAGCAACTGGGCGGCAACCTACAGCCTAATGAAA
>Ga0187884_10000350_pt1 | contig 46731 bp, 42 predicted proteins | sample June2016WEW_20_4_FD_132983 | JGI IMG/M metagenome (GOLD analysis project Ga0187884, IMG submission 132983) | Peatland microbial communities from SPRUCE experiment site at the Marcell Experimental Forest, Minnesota, USA - June2016WEW_20_40 | ecosystem: Environmental > Terrestrial > Soil >...
TCAATCTGGTCCGCCACCATGCGTTCGCGTTGCCACGTGATCCGGTCGTCTGCAACCAGCATGCCCTGATTATAAGTGAACCAGAGTCTGAAATCTGATAAACGTGGTATGGGCCGCGGATGAACACGAATCAGCAGGATCGCGCCCTGGTGGATCGCCGGCTCTTTTTGAAACTTTCGGGTGCGGCGGGCGCGGGGGTGGCGGCAGGCGAGATGTTGGGCCGCTGGCCGCTGGCGGGAGTGGCGGCGGGCGGCGGCGCGAGGATTGTCGCGGTGGCCTGCAGCCACAACTGCGGAGGACGGTGCCACCTGAAGGCCCACATCCAGGATGGCGTCATCACCCGGATCAGCACCGACGATTCCCCCGACACCGCCGGCCGGCCCCAGTTGCGCGCCTGCCTGAAGGGCCGCGCGCTGCGCAGCCGTCTGCGCAATCCGGCGCGCCTGCGATATCCCATGAAGCGCGTGGGCGAGCGCGGCGCAGGCAAGTTTCAGCGCATTTCGTGGGACCAGGCTGTCGAGTCCATCGCGGCGAATCTGAAACGCGTGGTGGAGCGCCATGGCCCGGCGTCGGTGTACATCCAGTACGCGACCGGCGATTGCGGCGCCATCAGCGGGCACGCCGCGGCGCAGCGCCTGATGAACCTGATGGGCGGGTATCTGGCCCGCTACAACAGCTACAGCTCCGCGTGCCTGAGTTACACGGCGCCCTTTGTGACGGGGTATCGCGACACCAACTCGTACCAGACGCTGGCGCATTCGAAACTCATCATCCTCAACGGATTCAATCCAGCGGAAACCATCTTCGAGACCAATTCGAACTATTACCTGGCACGCGCCAAGGAAGCGGGCGCCAGGGTGGTGGTGATCGATCCGCGGCTTACCGAGACGGCGGCCACGTTTGCCGACGAGTGGCTGCCGCTCAAGCCCACCACCGATGCGGCGCTGTTCGTGGCCATGGCCCACGTGCTGATTACAGAGCAACTATGCAACCGGGAGTTTCTGGACAAGTACACGATCGGTTTCGACGAAGGGCACATGCCCGCGGGTGTGCCGGCCGGGCAATCGTTCGAGAGCTACCTGCTGGGGCGTTCCGACGGCGTCGGGAAAACTCCGGAGTGGGCCGCGGAGATCACCGGAATCGAAGCGCCCGCAATTCGCAACCTGGCGCGCGCATACGGCACGCTTCATCCGGCGCAGTTGTTGCAGGGGCTGGGGCCGCAGCGCCACGCCCACGGCGAAGAATCGGTGCGGGCGGGCATCGCGCTGGCCTGCATGACCGGCAACCTGGGCGTGTTGGGCGGCGGTTGGGGCGGCGGCGAAGGGGGCCGGCGGCTGGAGATCCCCATCGGCGGCCTGCCCACCGGAACCAACCCGGTCAAGACCAGGATTCCCGTGTTTCTGTGGACCGACGCCATCGTGCGCGGCACCGAAATGACCGCCCGGGATGGCGTAGAGAACGGGCCGCTCGCGAGCAACATCAAGTTCATTTTCAACCTCGGCAGCAATACTTTGGTGAATCAGCACGCGGACGTCAATCGCACGGTGCGGATTCTGCGGGATGAAGGGCTGGTGGAGTTCATCGTGGTGTCGGACCACTTTCTGACGCCCAGCGCGCGGTTCGCCGATATCCTGCTGCCGGCCGACAATTCGCTGGAACGGGCGGACATCGGCGTGCCGTGGTCGGGCGAGCGCTACATCGTTTTCGGCAACAAGGTGGTCGAGCCGCCGTTCGAGTGCAAACACGATTACTGGTGGTTGAGCCGCGTGGCCGAGCGGTTGGGGATCGGGGAAGCGTTTACCGAGGGCAAGACCGAAGAGCAGTGGCTCGAGCAGATTGTCGGCGACGCGCGGCAGCGCGATCCCGGGTTTCCGTCCTATGAGGAACTGCGCGAGCGGGGCTTCTACCGCAAGGATCCGGAAGAGTACGTGGCGTTTGAAAAAGAAATCCGCGATCCCGCGGGGCATCCGTTTCCGACGCCATCGGGCAAGGTGGAGATCTTTTCCCAAACGCTCTCCGAGCTGAACCGCGCCGGCATTCCCGGCGTGCCGCACTACATTCCGGCGTGGGAAGGGCCGCAGGACGAGCTGGCGCTGCGCTATCCGCTGCAGTGCATCGGGCCGCACTACAAGCGGCGGACGCATTCCACGTGGGACGAAGATCCGTGGATGGAAGAAGCCGATCCGCAGCAGATGTGGATTGGCCCGCGGGACGCGGCGGCGCGCGGCATCGCGAACGGCGACCGGGTGAAAGTGTTCAACGACCGCGGCGCGCTGCTGACGCGGGCGCGCGTGACCAGGCGCATTCGCCCGGGCGTGGTGGCCATTCCGCAGGGAGCGTGGTACACGCCCGGCAAGGACGGCGTCTGCCGGCGGGGATGCATCAACGTGCTGACCAGCCAGCGGGCCACGCCGCTGGCGCACGGCAATGCGCAGCATACGATTCTGGTGGAAGTGAAGAAGGTTTAGGAAATCATGGCCGCCGCTCGCGCGCAAATCGGGTTCTTCGTGGATGCCACCAGGTGCATCAACTGCAAGACCTGCGAGATCGCCTGCAAGGATTTCAACGATGCGCCGGTGGGGCGCAGAATCCGCAAGGTGCGCAGCTTCGAGGGCGGGGAATTCCCGGCGGTGTTCGCGTACAACCTGTCCATGTCGTGCAATCACTGCGAGCAGCCGGCCTGCGTCGAGGGCTGTCCGGCGGGAGCGTATAGCAAGCGCGCCGCGGATGGCATCGTGGTGCACGATCCCGAAAAGTGCATCGGGTGCCGCTATTGCACCTGGCTGTGTCCGTATGGGGCGCCGCAATACGACGCGCGCGAAGGCCGCGTGCGGAAATGCAATCTGTGCCTGGGCGAACCCACGCCGGTGTGCGTGGCGGCGTGTCCCATGCGCGCCATCGAGGTCGGACCGCTGGCGGAGATCGCGGCGCGGCCGGGCTCGACCATCGCCCTGCGGGACTTGCCCTCGCCGGAACTGACCGGGCCATCCATCCGCTATCACGTGCGGAAAGAGGCCCAGGCATGAAGGAATGGCCACTCATCCTCTTCACTTTGGCGACGCAGCTTGCCTGCGGGCTGACGCTCGGGGCCACCGTGTTCGAGACCAAGGCCCGCCCGGCGGATGCGGTGCTGATGCGCCCGCTGGCGATGGCGATTTTTCCGGTGATCGCGATGGGCCTCTTGCTATCCATGGCCCACCTGGGACGTCCGCTGATGGCGTGGCGCGCCCTGGTGAACCTGGGGCAATCGCGGCTCAGCCTGGAGGTGATCCTGACGGCCGTGTTCGCGCTCCTGGCGCTGGCGTACAGCGGGTTCTGGTGGTTGGGAAGAACCGAGGGCCGGTTGCTGTTGGGCGCTGCCGCCAGCGCGGCCGGCATCGCGGCGGTGGTGGCGGGCGCGGCGCTCTATACGGTTCCCACACAGCCGGCGTGGAATTCGGGATGGGTTCCGGCGTCGTTTCTGGGTACGGCCGTGTTGCTGGGCGGGCTGGCCCCCGCAGTGCTGATTTCGTGGCGCGGGAACACCGGGTTGTTGCGGGTGTTTTTGGGCGCGACGGTGGCGGGGAGCTTGCTGCTGCTGATTGCCGTGTTATGGATGATGGCGAATCTGTCGCGGCGGGCCTACGATCCGTTTACCGCCGCGCGGCTCGCGGGCTTGTTGCAGTTGTTCACGTCCAGGAACTCCTTATGGCTGGGATGCTACGTGGCCCTGGTGAGCGTGCTTCCGGCTGCCGTCGCAGTCCGGCTCTGGCCGGAGGAGCGAGTGGAGATTACACCCTTCGCGGGGGCGATGTTGGCGGCGGTGGTGTTGGGCACGGCGATTGGCCGCGCCATGATGTACTGGCTGGGCACAGGGTACGAGCCTTTCTAACGGGGACGGCACAGCCAAAATAGGGACAGCCACCAATTGCACATTTTCCTGAGAGTCATCCACTCGGCTTCACCATGTCGATCTAAGTGTTCACGAACACGTACATCCGGTACAGGCAGGTGCAAAGTGGGACACGGATCGCTGGCGTGCGCACTTCGCGCGCACTTTTGCCCGCCGCGCGCACACGCGCGAAGTGTGCTGGCTGGAGGAACATAGGGCCAGGAAGCTGCGGCGCGGCACGGCTGGTCAGCTTGCCTTGCGCTTGCCCAGCCCCTCGGCGATCATTGCCGTTACGAGCGTATTCAGGCTGACGCCTTCCTGCTCGGCGCGGCTGGTAAGCCGCGCGTGTACCGTCTTGGGGACGCGCAGTCTGAACTGTCCGCTGGCAACTGCCGAATGCCTACATGGTACCGCTGGCGGTACCAAAGGGCAAACGACAACGCGCGCCGAAGTAGAAGCCTCCAGTCTGGGAGATTCGCAACCGGGCGAGAGCGTTTACAGTTGGCTCACGGCATACAGGTTGGCAGCCAGCAGGCCCAGCAGCAGCCACGCGTGCGGCAGCCAGGCGGCCCATGGCCTCCGGCGCGCGTGCCGCTTAGCGATGCGCCAGGCGCAATACCAGGAACCGGCAATTCCCGAAGCCAGCACCACCATCTCAATCCGACAAACCGCCGGGTTGGGCAGCCAGGCCGCGTGGTTTCCGGCGGGAAACCGGCCTACCATCGCCAGGAAGGCGAAGGGGATGCCTCGCGACCATCCCAGCAGGCGATGGAGGCCGAGTGCGGCGTGGCTGGCGAGGGCCAGCGGAATCATGGCGTAACCGAAGGCCAGGGAGTTCTGGAATACTATCGCCGGGCTTACCCTGTCGTCCAGCGCCGTCGAGACGAGGCTGGCAACCACTAAACCTGCCAGCGGCGCCAGCATAAACACCGCCAGCAGAAATCCGTGGATGAGCGGATACGACGCATAGGGATCCAGGTGCAGCAGCGCACCCGTCTGCTCCACCAGCGGATTCCACAGACGGAGTGCTGTGGCTTGCTCGATCAGGACCATGCCCATCACCATCGTCACCAGGACCACATCGGGCAGCCGTGGCTGGCGCACGTTCCACAACTCCACCGTGGGAGCGCGCAGCGAAATGCGGATGGCATCGTGCGGGCAGTTCTTTACGCAGTTCCCGCAAAGATGGCACGTACCGGAGTCCTCGACGGCCGGAGCAGACAGGAAGACCGGGCAGCCCGGCATCGAGGCCGTTCCGCGGCTGCAGTCCCAGGTTCGGCAATCACGGCAGCGGCCCGGCTCGGCCCGGAGCTCCACCATCCCGGCCCGGCTGTAATTGGAGGCAAATGCTCCGACGAAACAAGCGTGGCGGCAAAACGTCCGCCGCTCAAAAAAAGCGCCGAAGAAGATCGCCACCCAGAGCAACGCCAGCAGCAGATAGCCAGTCTTGCGCGCGTCGCCGTCGAATCCCCACGTCTGGTCGAGGTAGGTGATCATGATGAACAGCCCGGCCATGATCCACGGACCGTATCGCACGAGGACGCGCGGAGCGGAGAACCGCACTCCTACTGCGCGCTGGACCTGGTCCGACAGCCAGGCCAGAGGACAGACGGCGCACCAGAAGCGTCCGGCGAAAACGAAAGAGAGCGGCAGCAGCGGCCACCAGACGGTCCAAGCCAATGCCATCCCGAAATTCTGACCGGCGTTGTTGGTTCCGAAGAGCGCCGTCACCAGAACCAGAACGAACGTCGCTGCCGTGGTCCATTGAAAGGCCGCGGGGTAGAATCGGCTGCGCAGCGTGGCCCTGATCCACGGAATGCTCAACAGGTTCATGGGGCCGCCGCTTCCGGCCACCGGTGGCGCACATAAGCGGCCACGCTCAAAACAAGCGCGACGAAGATCACGAAGACGGCGAGGATCACGGGACTGGGGGGCGCGCTGTCCACGTCGGCGGGCACGGTGATGGCGCCGGCGCCGGCGGTGAACTTCAGGTTCACCCGGCCGGCCGTGTCCGGCTCCCAGGTAAAAGCATAGACGCCGGGCCCGCTCGGGACACCTGCGATGGCCATGCTGCAGGCCGGCTGGAGGCCGGACTCGGGGCCGGCCCCCAGATCGATGCCGTTAGCGGGAGTGGTATCCAGGGCATCTTCCATGCTGACGAAGAGTGGCGCAGTGGCCAGGCAGGCGGCCAGGTGATCCACCGGCTGGGCCCCGCTGTGCACATGGAGGACCAGCGTGGCGGGTGCACCTTTGTGGAGCGTCGCCGGAAGCTCCGCCGTCAGGACGTAATTGCCCGTGGCTGCCGCGGATCGCGTCAGAACAACGCACAGCAAAGCCCCGGCCATCGCTCGGGCTCGGATGGCTCCGCTTGGTCCTGGCACAGGCATCCGGCCTAATCCTCAGCCTGGCCCCTCACATGTTCCTTCACGTTGGAGACCACCACCGTTACGCGCGCCCACTCCGCGGACTTCACCGTGCCCGCAAGTTTGTAGAGGCCGCGATGCCCTGCCGGCCAATCCTCCAGCTTGCCGGTGGCCGTGCCCACGGCGTTGCCGCCGGCATCCCAAAGCGTGGCCGTGAAATAGACGTCGTGCTGGAACTTGTCGTGGTTGGTCGCCGGGCCCTCCACTTCAATCTGGTTGCCGCCGGTGATCCGCGCCGTAGCCGGGCCATCCAGGCTGATGGTGCTCTTGGCGTAATCCAGCGTCTCCAGATCTCGATCACTACCATGGTGGCAAGCGGCCAGGCTCAAGCCAAAACTGCAGAGGACCGTGCCGGCAAGCATCGGTATCGCGCGTCGCATAAGTTCAGGGTTCCCCCCGATGCGAACACTATAGCACGCAAAGAGTATTAAAAGAGCTGTTTCTATGAATCAGCGCTCCGCCTTTGGCGGGAGTACCGAGGGAATCGGCTCCCTGAGATGCTTTGGCTTTCGGAGGATCAGGATCAGCGGGATGATGACCAGAAACAGGATGCCGATCATCCGGAACACTGTCAGGAAGCTCAGCACCGACGCTTGTCGTTGCACCACGCCATAGAGCATCGCCAGGGCCTGGCGATTCGCGGTGACGGGATCGGCGCCATTGCGCACCGCCATCGCCTGCGCCTGGCTCAGCATCCGTTGGGCGGCTGGATCGTAGGGCGACACATGGGAAACCAGCAGGGTCTGGTTGAACTGGGCGCGCCGCGCGAGCCATGTCGTCACGAACGAGATGCCGACGCTGGAGCCGATGTTCCGCATGACGCTGTAAAGGGCCGTGGCATAGCCGGTCTCGCGTTTGGGGATCGGGTCCATCGTGAGAGTCGTGAGCGGGACGAAGATGAACGACATGCCGAGGCCCTGGCTGATCTGCCACACCAGGATGTCCCAGGTTCCGGACTGGAGGTTCATGTGCGAGAAGCCTAAGAGGGAAAGGCCGCCGATCGAGAAACCGAACGCCAGCAGCCAGCGTCCGTCCCAGCCCTTGCCGAGCAGGTACCCCACCAGCGGCATGCACAGCGCCGTGCCGATGCCGCGCGGGCTGCTCCAAATACCCGCCGTGGTAGACGTCCAACCAAGCAGGGTCTGCATGAAAAGCGGCAGGAGCACCAGGCTGCTGTAAAGCACGAACCCCAACACCGTCACCAGGAAGATGCCGGCCGCGAAGGTCCTGTATTTCAGCAGCTCTAAGTGAACGATGGGCTGGTCGATCAGTAACTCGCGGATGATGAAGCCGATCAGGAAAACAGCCGCGGTTATAGCCAGCGTGACGATGAAGCGCGAGCCGAACCAGTCGTCTTCCTGGCCCTTGTCCAGCATGATCTGCAGCGCGCCCATGCCCACGGCCAGCATGCCGAATCCCCAGAAGTCGGCACGCAGCGAGCCGCGATTGAGGTAGGGCGGGTCGACGACGAACATCGAGATCATGATCAGGCTGGTGATCCCCACCGGCAGGTTGATGTAGAAGACCCAGCGCCAGGAATACGTGTCGGTGATCCACCCGCCCAAGGTGGGGCCGAGTATGGGAGCGGCCACGATCCCCAGCCCAAAAAGGGCCATGGCTTTGCCGCGCTCACGAGGAGGAAACTCCTCCAGCAACACCGCCTGGGAAAGCGGCTGGAGCCCTCCGCCGGTAATGCCTTGCATCACCCGAAAGAAAATCAGCATGGGCAGGCTCGGCGCCAGCCCGCACAGCAGGCTCGACACGGTGAAACCCGTCACCACCGTCAGCAGCATGCGTTTGCGGCCGAAATAGTTTGCCAGCCAGCCGCTCATGGGCAGAATGATGGCATTGGCCACCAGGTACGAGGTAAGGACCCAGGTGGCTTCATCCGTCGTGGCCGAAAGGTTCCCCGCGATATGGGGCAGGCTGACGTTGACCACCGAAGTGTCCAGCACCTCCATCACGGCGCTGGACAGCACAGCGATCGCCACCAGATTCCGGCGCGCTATCATCCTAGATCAGATTTTAAGCGGTTGCACCGCAAGCGGCAATGCGCCACGCCGGGTCTGCGGCCGCTCCAGCGGGCGTTGGACGGCTCAGACCCGAATCCGCCTCACCGTCAGGGCAGCGGATGCTCGCGGTGCAGCAGGTGCAGGATGTTGCCGTCGCAGTCGGAGAAGAAAATCAGTGTATTGCCGCCGGCCGTTTCGCGGAGGGAATTCGGTGGCGATGGCCGTGGCTTCGCCCGCATTGGACCGGCCAGGGGGCCGGTCCCACTAATCCAGCCAGGCTTCGCGGCGAGGGATGAGAGCGTCGGGGACGGCGCCGAAACGGCGGTGGCGGGTGCGGAACTCGCGGACGGCGGCGGCCAGATCGGCGGCATCGAAGTCGGGCCACATGCGGGGCGAGAAGATCAGCTCGGCATAGGCGCATTCCCAGAGGAGGAAATCGCTGAGGCGGCGTTCACCGCCGGTGCGGATGAGGAGGTCGACGGGCGGACCGAGGGCGTCGTCGAGCGATTCGCGGTCGAGTGCCGCCACGCGCCGCGCGGCGGCCAGAATGGCGTCGCGGCCGGAATAATCGATGGCAATGCGCAGCCGCAGCCGCGTGCCGGCGGCGGAAGCGCATTCGATCTGGCCTATGGCGTGGCGGAGCGAATCGCCCAGGCGGTCGCGGCGGCCGATGACTTCGAGGCGAATGCCGTTCGAGATCGAGCGGCCGCCTTCCTTTTCGAGGTAGACCTGGAGCAGGCGCAGCAGGGCGGCGACTTCCGCGCGCGGGCGGCGCCAGTTGTCGGAAGAGAAGGCGAACAGCGTCAGAACGCCAATGCCGGCGGCGGGGGCGGCTTCCACGATCCGGCTGACGCATTCCACTCCGGCCCTGTGCCCGGCTTCGCGGGGAAGGCCGCGCGCCAGCGCCCAGCGGCCGTTGCCGTCCATGATAATGCCCGTGTGCAGAGTACTTTGCATTGTAAAGTTTGGAGGCATAAAAAAAGAGGATCGCTCCCTCACTTGTCGCGCATGGCTTGAATCAGGGCCTCCATGTGGTCCAGATAGCGCTCCAGGGCGCGGCGGCCGGAGGCGGTCAGGCGGTATTCGGTGCGGGGCACGCGGCCTTCGAAGGACTTGGTGCACGCGACGTAAGCGGCTTCCTCCAGTTTGCGGGCGTGCACGCTCAGGTTCCCGTCGGTGGTATCGAGAAGCTTCTTCAGATCGTTGAAGGTGAGCGCCTGGTTGACGGAAAGAGCGCTGAGAATGCCCAGGCGGAGGCGCTCGTGGATCAGCCGGTCGAGCTTGGGCGCACCGGACACGGCCGGAATGCTGGTGAGGCCGGGAATGGATTTCCGTTCGCGTTCGCGTCTTGCCGTGTTGGATTTAGCCGCCATAATTCACCGCGATGATGGTGCCGAAGAGAATGTGTAGCCCGCCAAAGCCGGCGGCCAGCCAGAGGTAGGCGGGGACGCCGGGCAAGAGCAGCGCAGCCGCACCGCCGGCCATAAAACAGGCGCCCATGGCCGGCACGACGCGCACCGAAGCCGAACCTCCCGAGACCACGGCGGCGCCATAGAGCAGGAGCCATATGCCGGGCAGCAGATCAGCCGCGGGGCCGCTCGAGACTACGAAAGTGAGCAGCGCGCCTGCCGCCATGGCTGGGGCGAAGCCGGCGACGAATTTGCGCCCGGGGCCGGAGAGCAGCGATTGCTTCGCGCGCCGGGACTTCAAAGCCGCGGCCAGGATTCCGATCAGCAGCGCCACCACGGCTTCCACCAGCCATACCGCCAACCAGCGCGGGGAGGCGGCCTGCGGGCCGGCGATCCAGGCGGCCGCGAGCGCGGTCGAGCCCATCAGCACGCCCCCGAGGCCGGGCACCGCGGTGAATTCGCCGGCGCGTTCGAGCGTACGGCGGATGTACCGCAGGTTGTCCATGGCGTGGGCATGAAGTTCCAGCGGCTTAGGGCCAGATGTCGCCATGGCAATAGGATAGCCCGGAAGCCAGAGTTTATCAAGTACTTTTCTTCGCAAAGTGCATGTGGGCAGGATGGCACCCTGCGCACCGATTGTCAATCGGCGCAGCCGGGCGCAGCCCGGCCAGTGTCGACGCGGCCGAAGAGTGCGTCACACATCCGCGCCGGCCACTGATCGTGGCCTCGATGGCCACACTGTGCGAATCAGTACCTTAATGAACATTCATAACCTGGGAGGCCCGCCGCGCATCTATAGTGGTGGATGTACAGGAGGTAGAAGATGGCACACCGAATGACGCGGCAAGCCGGCTTGGTAGCGGCATTAGTTGGTCTACTGGGAACTCCTTTTCTGATGATGGCGCAAGTGCAGGCGCCGCCACCGGTTTCCGGGCAGCCGGCGCCGGTCCAGGCGCAGATGCTGCCTGCGCAGCAACTGGACGACTTGGTGGCGCCCATCGCGCTGTATCCCGATCCACTGCTGAGCCAGGTTCTGGTGGCCAGCACCTACCCGCTGGAAGTGGTGCAGGCGCAACAGTGGCTGCAACGGAATGGGAACCTGAAGGGCCAGCTGTTGACGGAAGCAGCCAGGCAGCAGAATTGGGATGCCAGCGTCCAGGCTATGGTGGCCTTCCCCGACGTTCTGACGATGCTGAACCAGGATGTCCAATGGACCACGGCATTGGGCAATGCGTTCCTGGCCCAGCAGTCGGACGTCATGGCCGCGGTGCAGCGGATGCGCGCGCGGGCGCAAAGCAATGGCAAGCTCTCTACCACTCCGCAGCAGACCGTGACGACCGAGACACAGGGCGGGCAGTCGGCCATTGATATTGCGCCGGCCGATCCGCAGGTGATCTACGTGCCGGAATACGACCCGGCTTACGTCTGGGGACCTCCGGCTTGGGGCTACTATCCGCCGCTCTATTATGGCGGATACGGCTTTGGATTTTATCCGGGCATCGACATCGGGTTCTGCTTCGGCGGTTGGGGCGGCTGGGGCTATGGCGGCTGGGGTTGGGGCTGGGGCCCGAACTGGTTCGGCGGCTCGTTGTTCGTCAACGGCGGCTTCTTCAACCATTACGGTTTCCGCGGTGGCGCATTCGCGGGCGGGTTTGGCGGCGGCAGGGGGCTGTGGCAGCACGACCCGAGCCACCGGTTGGGAGTCTCGTACCCGAACAGTCAACTGGCCTCCCGGTTTGGGGCCGCATCGATGGCTTCGCGTAGCGCCGTGACAAGATCGGGCAGCCTCAATTCCGCCCGATCGGCCGGTGCGGGAAGCTGGAGCCGGTTTGGAAGCGGGACCGGGTCTGCGTCCGCAAACCGATCGATGACACAAAGTTCTCGCGGCTCGGCCTCGCCGAGCGCAGGGCGCGCAAACACGCAGGGCCAGTGGCAACACTTCCAGGGGTCGCAGCGTTACTCGGCTCCAGCGCAGCGATACTCGCCCCCAGCGCAGCGTTACTCCGCTCCAGCGCAGCGTTACTCGGCTCCAGCGCAGCGTTACTCGGCTCCAGCGCAGCGATACTCGGCTCCGGCGCAACGGTACTCCGCTCCGGCGCAACGGTACTCCGCTCCGGCTCAGAGGTACTCGGCTCCGGCGCAACGGTACTCCGCTCCGAGCAGTGCCGGGCGTAGCTACGGCGGCGGTGGCGCCTCACGCAGTTATAGCAGCGGCGGCGGCGCGCGTAGCTCTGGCGGCGGCCATAGTTCCGGCGGCGGCGGTTCACATGGTGGCCGCCGGTAACGGGCGGCCCCCGATTACGGGCGAAAGAGCCATTCTGTCTTGCGCATATCGCTCCACAAGAAAATGTGTAATTAGTTACGGTCCTAGTTTTGCGTTTTGTCTGGCGCGACCTTGTTAAAATAGGCACGTGCTCCAGAAGGGCCCGAAGGAGGAATACTCGCGGGCGGATGTTCGCCGCCAGTTCGGACTCACCGAGCGCCAGCTCCAGAGTTGGGGGCGGCAGAAGCTGATTCCGGAAGGCGACAGCTATTCCTTTTCGGACCTGATCGCGCTGCAGGCCATCGTCAAACTGCGCGAGAAACGCATCGCGGCGCGCCAGATCGGGCGGGCGCTGGAATCGTTGCGCAAGAAGCTGGACTGGGTCAAGCAGCCCCTCTCGGAACTGCGCGTGGCATCCAACGGCAAGAAGATCGTGGTCCACGTGGCGGGCCAGAAGATGGAGGCCATCAGCGGACAGATCCTGTTCGATTTCGACGCGGGCGAGCTGCGCGGCGTCCAGAGCTTCCCGGAGCGCAAGCAGCCGGCCAACCGGCTCCGCGAATCGGAAGTCTGGTTTCAGAAAGGCCTGGAACTGGAAGAGGCCGGGGCGCCCATTGAGCAGGCGGTGGAAGCCTATCAAAAAGTTCTGGAACTGAATCCCAAGGCGGCCGGGGCGCTGGTCAACCTGGGCACTATCTATTACCGCCAGCGGAAATTCGGCGAAGCGGAAACATACTACCGCGAGGCCATCGAGGCCGACCCGGAATACCCGCTGGCGCAATTCAACCTGGGCAACCTCTACGACGAGCAGGGACGCGTGAAAGAGGCGCTGGAACATTACCGGCGGGCCCTCGAGCTGAACGCGAGCTACGCGGACGCGCACTTCAACCTGGCGCTGCTGTGCGAGCGGACCGGCGATGCCATGAAGGCCGTGCACCATTGGAAGGCGTATTTGAAGCTGGACAGCTCCGGACAGTGGGCGGAGATTGCGCGGCGCCAGTTGGAGCGGCTGCGGCAGGCGGTGATCCGGTAGCCCGCGGCAAGGGAGAACCGTGCCACCAGTTATCCTAAAGGCATCCTAAAACTTTGGAGTCATTGATCTGATGCGGATTGGTTTAGCGTTTCGATGTTTCTTCAGTTTATTGTTCGGCGGCGCGTTATCCAGCGCGGTGCTGGCGGAATTGGGACTGGTGAAGCGCGCAGCGGCGCCCGCGGCTCGTGCGGCGGTGCCCGCGGTCACGCGGACACCGGCGGATGGCGCGTTGCAGATTCTCGGTATCCTGCAGCGCGATTCCCGGCTGGTGGATTTTCTCATGGAAGATATCGACGTTCACGCGGATGAGCAGGTGGGAGCGGCGGTCCGCGAGGTCCACAAGCAGTGCCGCGAATCCCTTGCGCGGTACGTGCGGCTGGAACCGGTGATCGACGGCGTGGAAGGAACCTTCGCCAAGGCCCCGTCGTCCGATCCCAATGTGGTGAAATTTATCGGCAATGTGCCGGCGAAACCGCCCGCGGGCGGTACTTTGCGGCACAAAGGCTGGCGCGCGGCGAAGGTCGATTTGCCCACGCTGGGGACGGGACAGGACGCGGCCATCGTCGCGCCCGCGGAAATCGAAATTGAGTAAGAAAACGCAGGCCGCGCGGTACGCCATCGGGATCGATTTGGGGACCACCAACTCGGCGCTGGCCTACGCGGAAATCGCGGCGGCGGCGGACCCCTTCGCGCCGGCGAACGTGCAATTGGCTGCCATCCCTCAACTGGTGAATCCGGGCGAAGTGCGCGATGAGAGCCTGCTGCCTTCGTTCCTCTACTTGGCCGGCGCCTCGGATTTTCCTGCCGGCGCCATCGCCCTGCCCTGGGACGCGGAGCGCAGTTTCGTGGTGGGCTATCTGGCGCAAAAGCGCGGCGCGGAAAACGTGGGGCGGCTGGTCTCCTCGGCAAAATCGTGGCTCTCGCACTCCGGCGTGGACCGCACGGCGGCGCTGTTGCCGTTTCGCGCGCCCGAGGGTGTGGCGAAGATTTCGCCCGTGGAAGCCACCCGGCGTTACCTGGAACACTTGCGGGAAGCCTGGGACGCGCAGCACGCCGACGCCCCTTTCACCAGCCAGCAGGTGCTGGTGACGGTGCCGGCGTCGTTCGATGCGGTGGCGCGGGAGTTGACGCTGGAAGCCGCCAAACAGGCGGGATACCGCAACGTCACGCTGCTCGAAGAGCCGCAGGCGGCTTTCTACGCGTGGATCGAGCGCCACGACGATTGGCGCCAGCGCGCGCGGCCGGCCGACCTGATCCTGGTGGTGGATATCGGCGGCGGCACCACGGATTTCACGCTCATCGCCGTTACGGAATCCAACGGCGAACTGGCGCTCGACCGCATTGCCGTGGGCGACCACATTCTGCTGGGCGGCGACAACATCGACCTGGCGCTCGCCGGCGCAGTCGCGGCGCGCCTCGCGGAGAAGGGAACCCGCATCGACAGCCGCCAGTTGCAATCGTTGTGGAACAATTGCCGCACGGCCAAGGAAAAGCTGCTCGATCCGGATTCCCGCGCGGCTGAGATGCCGGTGACTATTCTGGGTAGGGGAAGCGGGCTGGTGGCCGGCGCCATCAAAGCCACGCTGTTGCGCAGCGATATCGAGAAGGTCCTGGGCGAAGGTTTTGTCCAGGCCGTGCCCAGCACGGAGATGCCGGCGCAGCAACGGCGCGCCGGGCTTCAGGAACTGGGTTTGCCGTACGCCGCCGACGCGGCCATCACTCGGCACCTGGCGCGCTTCCTGCGCCAGCGGGCGGCGGTATCCGAACACGGAACGGTGCGCCGCGGCCCCAGCGGTCTGGCCTGCCCGACCCACGTGCTCTTCAACGGCGGCGTGTTGAATGCAGCCCTGGTGCGGGAACGCATCCTGGCGACGCTCGACACCTGGCTGGCCGAGGAAGGCATGCCGCCGGTGAAGCCGTTGAGCGGTGAAGACCTGATGCACGCGGTGGCCCGCGGAGCGGCCTACTATGGCCTGGCGCGCAGCGGCCGGGGCGTGCGCATCCGCGGCGGCGTGCCGCGCACCTACTACGTCGGGGTGGAAAGCGCCATGCCGACGGCGCCCGGTTTTCCGGCGCCTCTCAAGGCGCTGGCGGTGGTCCCGTTCGGAATGGAGGAGGGCAGCGAAGTGACCATTCCGGGGCGCGAATTCGGCCTGGTGGTGGGACAGACGGCGGAGTTCCGCTTCTTCACTTCGGCGGGGCGCAAGGACGATCGGCCCGGCGACCTCATCGAGGATTTCGGCGACCAGTTGGAAGAGTTGTCGCCTATCGAAATCAGTTTTCCATCCGGCGAGAATTCTTCCGAGGTTGTGCCGGTGTCTTTCGAAGCGGTGGTCACGGAGACGGGCGTGCTGCAATTGTGGTGCGTGGCGCGGGATGGGCGCAAGTGGAAGCTCGAGTTCAACGTCCGGGAAAAGGTGAAGGGGTGAGCGGGCGGTGAAAGTCGGCATCGATCTGGGGACCACCAATTCGGCCCTGGCGTATATCGACGAGCGCGAGGCGGAAGACCGCGAGTTTCCGCCGGTGCACATTTACGAGACGCCGCAACTGGTGGCGGCGGGGCGTGTGGAAGCGCGGCGCACGCTGCCTTCGTTCCTGTTCCTGGAAGACGGGCAGCCCGTTGGGGTGTACGCGCGCGAGCAGGGGGCCATCGTTCCGACGCGCCTGGTGCACTCGGCGAAATCCTGGCTGTCGAACGCCGACGTCGATCGAACGGCCAAGATTCTGCCGTGGGATTCGCCGGAGACCGGACGCGTGATGTCGCCGGTGGAAGTGTCGGCGCGGATCATCGGCAAGTTTCGCGAAGAGTGGGACCGCACCATGGGCGCGCCCGGCTCACAGCTTGCCGAGCAGGACATCGTCTTGACGGTGCCGGCCTCCTTCGACGAAGAAGCGCGCGAGCTCACGGTGATGGCGGCCCGCGACGCGGGCCTGGAAAAGCTGACGCTGCTCGAAGAACCGGCCGCGGCCTTCTATTCGTGGATCTCGAACAACCTGGCGCAGTCGCGCAAGAAGCTCTTTGACGGCCAGGTGGTGCTCGTGTGCGACGTGGGCGGCGGCACCAGCGATTTCAGCCTGATCCGCGTCTCGCGCGAAGGCGACCTGGTGAACTTCACGCGCACCGCGGTGGGCAAGCACCTGCTGCTGGGCGGCGACAATCTGGATTTGACGCTGGCGTGGCTGGTGGAAACCAAGCTGGCGTCGAAGCTCTCCATCCGCCAGCGCAGCGGATTGCGGCGGCAGTGCTCGGCGGCCAAAGAGAAGCTGCTGAACGACCCGGATTTGAAGAGTGTCGAGATCACCGTGCTGGGCGCGGGCTCGGCGCTGATCGGCCGCTCGCTCAAGAGCGAGATTCTGCGCGAAGAGGCGCTGGAGCTGGCGCTCGAAGGCTTCCTGCCTTTCACCCGGCGCGGCGAAGGGCCGAAGGACGAAAAGCGCAGCCTGTTCCGCGAACTCGGGTTGCCGTACGAAACCGACGCGGCCATCACGCGCCACCTGAATGCGTTTTTGGAGCCGGCCGGGCAGGCGCCGGATGCCATCCTTTTCAATGGCGGCTTCTTCATCCCGGCGATTCTGCGCGAGCGCGTCGCGGACGTGGTGGGCCAGTGGTATGGGCGGCGGCCGGAAATTCTCGAAAACCAGGATCTCGATCTGGCGGTCGCGCGCGGAGCGGCCTACTACTCTTACGTGCGGTCTACCGGCAGCGGCGTGCTGGTGCGCGGCGGTCTGCCGCGCGCCTACTACATCGCGCTGGGCGAAGCCCACGACGGCAAGTTTCCGGCGGTGTGCCTGGTGCCGCGCGGCACGGAAGAAGGCTCGGCCATCGAGATCGATCACGATGCGCTGCAATTGGTGGCGAACCGGCCGGTGTCGTTCCGCCTGTACAGCTCGCTCGTGCGGACCGAAGACAAGCTCGGCGACCTGGTGGAGTTTCCGGCCGATGAAGCGGGCCTGCACCGGCATGTGCCGCTCCACGCTGTCATCCGCTTCGGCAAGAAGGCCGAGGAACGGCTGATCCCGGTGAAGCTGGGCGCGCGCCTCACGGAGGTGGGCACGCTCGAAACCTGGTGCGAATCGAAGATCAGCGACAACCGCTGGCGCCTGCAGTTCGAGCTGCGCAAGCAGGCCGAGCAACCCTCGGAGCGGAAGGCCGCCGCGGTGGTGAGCGAGCAGGCGCTCCAAGCGTCGCTGGAGCTGATTGCGAGCGTGTTTTCGACCACCGCGAAATCGCCGGTCGAATCGGAGGAAGTGCCGGCCCGGCTCGAACAGACCATGGGCCTGGGCAGAAATTCCTGGCCGCTGGCGGCCATCCGGCAAATGGCCGATGCGTTTCTGGCCGCGGCCGACGGGCGTAAGAAAAGCCCGGCGTACGAGATGCGCTGGCTGAATCTGTGCGGCTTCTGTTTGCGGCCGGGCTTCGGCTATCCGGGTGACGACTTCCGCCTCGAGCAGACGCGCCGGGTTTACGCCGGCGGACTCACCCACGGCAACCAGGTGCAATGCGAGATCGACTGGTGGATTTTCTGGGGCCGCGCCGCGGGCGGCATGAACCGCAACCAGCAAGCCGATGTCTACCAGCGGCTGGCCGGATCCCTGCTGCCGCGCGGCAACCAGAAGCCGCAGCGCATCAACGAATCGCTGCGCCGTGAGATGTGGCGCACTGCTTCGAGCCTGGAACTGCTGCCCATCGGGACCAAGACCGAATTGGGCGACGCGCTCATCAAGCGCGTGAAGACCGGCGATTACAAAGAGAGCGAGTTGTGGTGTTTGTCGCGGCTGGGCGCGCGCAAGCTTTTCTATGGCCCGGTGAACCTGGTGGTGCCGCCGGCCACGGTGACGCGCTGGGTGGAGTCGCTGGTGAAGATCGCGACGGCCGGCGACGCTCTGGCCGCCATGGCGCGCCTCACGGGAGATCCGACGCGGGATTTGGCCGCGGCCACACGGGAGACGGTGAAACGGAAATTGCAAGGGATGCCGAAGGCGGAGCGTCTGCTGGCCGTGCTCGAAGGCGAAGCCGAAGACGAGCAGACGCTGGGCCGGATTTTCGGTGAGGAGCTGCCATCGGGATTGGTGTGGACGGAGTAAGCGGGTTGCGGCGCAGCCTGGGAGCACGCGTCGCCGCAAAACGGGGACTGCTACCAATTCCCGTCTTTGGAATTGGTAGCTGTCCCCGCTTTGCGCCGCGGGTAATCCGGCTCGCGAATCGCTTCGGCGTTCGAGTGATCTCGCCGCGGGAACTCCTTGCAATAATGGGAGAGGCGCCATGACTCTCAACGTGACAGTTCCCGACTCGGTGTACCGCCAGATTGCCGATTTGGCAGCGCGGCAGCAGGTTTCCGTGGAGCGGATCGTGGCGGCTGCCTTGGCCGAACAACTTTCCGGCTGGACCCGCGTGGGGCAAATGGCCGAGCGCGCCAGCCGTGAACGTTTCCTTGCCGCGCTGGACAAGGTTCCAGCATCAGAACCGGCCCCGGAAGACCGGCTCTAGCCCACCAGGCGACATGGTTGAGATTCAGTCAATCCGCTTCGAACTGGAACGGGAGGAGGATGGTCGAATCCTGGCTTCCGTGCCGGACCTTCCAGGCGTGATGGCCTACGCCGCCACCGAAGAAGAGGCGGTGCGAAAGGTGAAGCCGATAGCCCTTCAGGTGTTGGCTGACATGATCGCGAGCGGCGAAGATGTCCCCGAACCGCTGAAGATTCGTCGGTAGCGGAGTTCGCCTCGGCCAATGGTATCAAAATCCGGAGTTTCGTAGCCCGTCACCGAAATTCCCGGTGGAAGATGCTTCATCACCAGAGCCCAAAGCGCCATCTGTCGGTTGCGTTGCTAGACTAGCGATATAGCTTCCAACTATCTGTTGGGCGGCGAGATTGGCCACTAACGCCAAAAACAGCGCAGTGGCGAGTGCTGTTGCGAGTTTATTTTTCATCTTGCCTCGCTTTGGTGCCGCCGGTTTCCAGAATAGCAGAACTGCAGAGAACAGCACTTTTCACGTCGGCGGTCCGGCAGTGCGGGGCGGGGGATAGCAGGCCAAGGAAAAACACCGCGTTTGGCCAGTGTTGATTTAGATCAATACGTCTTGGAAGTGCGGCGGATAATGGCGCTGATAGCCACAGTCCTAGCAGCGTTATCAACTGCGAAAAAAATCCGGTAGCTGCCCACACGGCGGCGCCAGAGATTGTCTTCGCCTTCCAGCTTGAGGACATCACCGGCAAAGGGATCGTCGGCCATTGACCGGACCGCAGCTCCGATTTTGGCCTGGTCTTTAGCGGGAAACCTTGCGGTTTGTTTTTGTGCCGGCTTTGCGACGGTTACTGTCCAGGCCATGGAGAAAATCGGTTAAGGATACGTGCTCACCGCGGGCAATGGCAGATTCGCCTTTGCGGATGGCGGCCAATTCGGCTTTTGTTGGTTTATAGGTGGCTGGCTTTGCCGGAGCAATGGTGATGGTGCCGGAAGACACGCTGAACTCTAAGCGGTCGCCGCTTCTGATGCCGGCCTGGCGCTGAACGCTGGGCGGCACAACCAACTCGGTTTTGCTTTTCACGGTGACGGTCATAAGGAAAATCAATTACATTATCTGCCGTTAGCATAGCAGACAGGCGGTTTCTGTCAACGGTGTGCTACCGGCGCGGATGAGTTTTCCGGATCGCTCAAGGCGTGCCTTGTGCGGTCAGGCAGTGCCCGGGGAAAAGGGGACGTGTGCATTTCTTGGCAGATCCGAAAAACACGTCTGTCCAGCCTCTCCACGAATTCTACCGGGAACTGGTCGCCGGCTTGACGGCATTCGGAACCACGTAACCCGTTCGCGCCCGCACGCGGGACTTGGGGAAGCGTTGGGCGGCATCGCGTGTGAGTTCCACGCCGATGGTGCGCTGGGAGCCGGGCTTGGCTTCGGGCAGCGCGTAGTAGAGGCTGTACCGCGTGCGGATGCGGCGCATGGCTTCCTGGAAGGCCGTGCCGGGTTCGTTGGCGGTCAGCGCGTCGCCGCCGGTCTTTTCGGCGATGCCCTTCATGCCGGCCTGCATTGCCAGATTCTGCGGGGCCAGGATGATGCCTACGGTGCGCATCGCCTGAAAGGCGGGATTGCGCACGATCAGGCCGCTGAGGATGGCGTCGGACTCCCAGAACTCGTCCACCACCGACTCTTCGCGGCGGGTGCGCGTGCCGATGTTGTCGGTGATGATGAGCACGGCGCGGCGCCGCTCGGTGTGGGGTTCGCGGCGGAAGCGCATGGCGGCGTCGGAGACGGCGGACTGGATGAGGGTGCCGCCGCCGAAGTTGAGCCCCAGGACATCCTCCTGAATGGTGCGGTCGACGGCGTCCATGTCTTCGGTGAAGGGAGCGACCTCGCGGCTACGGGTGTTGAAGACCATGACGCAGACGCGGTCTCCGGCCTGGAGTTGGTGCAGGCCCTGGCGCGCGGCATCGGCCACTTCCTGGACCACCCCGCGCATGCTGCCGCTGATGTCGAATAAAAGGATGAGGTCGAGCGGCTGCTCCTCGGCGGCGAATTGCAGGATGGGCTGCTCCTTGCGCTCGTCGAAAACGCGAAAGTCCTCCTTGTGGAAACCGGTAAGGATGCGCCCATCCTGGGCGAGGACTTCGGCATCGACGTGCACCAGCGAGACGCCGGTGCGGAAAGTGACGGGGTCCTGCGCGCAGGCCAGGACGGCGGCGCAGAGCATGACGGCGATCGGACGCACGATGCGTTAGACTCGCGGGGGTGGAATTCGGTTCCGTGTGTCTTGAAGTTCCATAGGAGAATCGAGCGCCCGATCTTCGCTTGGTCGTTTACCTTTGCCTGGCCCGCTTCAACCGCGCCGTTGTCCGCCAGGTGAACACTTCATTCACGCCGTAATTCCAGACCGAGCTGATCGCGAGGCCCGCCACGGCCGCCATCCACACCGGAGTCCCTCGCCGCGCCAGCATCTCCGCCAGCGACAGGTTGGTCAATGCCCCAATCGAGCACGCCGCCGTAAACGTAGCGAAGCCGGTTGCCAGGGCCCAGCCACGTAGCCTCCGCTCCCGAAACGTCACGGCGTTGTTTAAGAAGAAGTTTCCCGTCATTGCTACGTACGTTCCCGCAATCTGCGCCGTTCGAAACGCCGCTCCGGCCTGGTAGTAGATCGCCCAAATAACCAGCAGGTGCAGGGCTACGCCCAATGTTCCCATGGCGGCGAACAGCGCGAAGCGCATCGGAATCACTCGCCCCGCCAGCTTGTCCATCACCAGGTAGAGATATTCCAACCCGACGTTCACATCCAGCTTGCTCTCTCCGGATTTGCGGGCTCCGAACGTGTAGGGGACCTCGCCGATGCGCACCGGCCGCTTCGCCGACGCCACGATATCCAGCATGATCTTGAACCCGATGGCGGTGACGTCGTAGGTCACTTCTTCGAAAAAGCTGCGGCGCAGCGCGAAGAAGCCGCTCATGGGGTCGCTCAGATTCTGTTTCGTCACCAGCCGGCTCAACCACGCTCCCCAGCCGCTCAGCCGCACGCGTCCGGGCGTCAGGTTGCCCGTTCCGCCCGGCGCCAGATAGCGGCTGGCCACTACCACGTCGAGTCCTTCCCGGCGAAGGCGCTCCAACATTGCCGGAATCACGCGTCCGTCGTGCTGAAGGTCCGCATCCATCACCACGACGTAGGGCGCTGAGGTCGACAAGATGCCTTCCACCACCGCGGACGCCAGGCCGGCCCTCCCGATGCGCCGCAGGCACCTGACGCGGCGGTCCTCCACGGCAATGGCCTGCACCGCGGTGGCAGTTCCGTCCGCCGAATCGTCATCGACGAAAACCGCTTCCCAGGCGATCCCGCCGAGGGCCGCGTCCAGATGCGCCACGAGCGGTGCGACGTTCTCGCGCTCATCGTACGTGGGCACAACAACCGCCAGCTCGAGCGGCCTCGCCGGGTCTCGTGTGTTAGTCTGCAAGAGAGCACCTAATTATAATCGCCTTGCACATGAGTTCCCCTCGCTGGCCGGCCTTCCTCGCGCTGGTGCTGGTTCTGGCCGGTTCGTTTCGAATCGCTTCCACTTGGTCCGTTTTCAACCACACCATCGACGAACCCGATACTCTCGCCGCAGGCATAGAGTACCTCACCACCGGCCGGTATCTCTACGAAGACGTGCACCCGCCCCTCGGCCGTGTATTTGCGGCGCTGGGACCGTATCTTGCCGGCGAACGCTTCCAAAAGGGACCGGATTCCTACCACGAAGGCTACCGGATTCTGGGCCGCGGCGCGCACTACGACCGCATTCTCGCCCTGGGCCGAGCCGGAAACCTGGTGTTCTTCTGGATCGCGTCGCTGGTGGTGTATCTTTGGGGTTTGCGCGCCGGCGGGCCCAAGGCCGCCCTCATCGCCACGCTGCTGTTCACCAGCCTTCCTCCGATCCTGGCGCATGCCGGCTTGATGACTGTCGATTTTGCCCTCTGCGCGATGACGTCCGCGGCGGCGTTGGCTTCGCTCCACTGGGCCGGCCTTCCCAACCGTGGCCGCAGTGTCCTGTTGGGAGTGTCGATCGCGCTGGCATTCGTCTCCAAGTTTTCCGCTCTGCTGTATCTGCCCTCGGCCTGGCTGGCGATGTGCGCTTACCATCTGGCGGCCACGCGCCAGCGCCCGGCGGCACTGTGGCGCGAGTTGTGGGGCCGCCGGCGGCGAATCGCGCTGGTCGCCGGCACCGTTGCGCTGGCCATCTGGGCGGTGTACGGATTCACCTTTGGGCGCGTCGATTTCCTGCATCTCCGGCTGCCGGCCCCGCGTTTCTTTTTGGGGATTCATTCCGTCTGGCTGCACAACCAGCGCGGGCACCCGGCTTATCTCCTGGGACAACGCAGCCCGAACGGATTCTGGTACTACTTCCCCACGGTGCTGGCGCTCAAGACGCCGCTCGCCATGCTGGGGCTTCTGGCGATTTCGCCGTGGCTGCTGAGGAGCCGCCGCCACGCCGGGCTGGCCGCGGCCTTTTCCCTGGGGATCGTCCTGGTCTCGATGCGCGGCCACATCGATTTGGGCGTGCGTTACCTGCTGCCGGTCTACACCGGGTTGGCGGTGGTATGCGGCTGTGCCGCCGCTCGAGCGCGAGGCTGGCTGGCGAAATCCGCCGTGGCTCTGCTGATCGCGTGGCAGATGGTTTCCGGAGCCCTTTGTCACCCCGACTATCTGGCCTACACCAACGAGATTGCCGGCTCCCATCCCGAGAACTTCCTCGCCGATTCCGACCTTGACTGGGGCCAGGACATGAAGCGTCTCGCTGCCTTCCTCGAACAGCATCACGCTATGGAAGTGACCTTCGTCCCCTTCAACCGCACCTATGGCACGCTCGCCGGCGACGCATTTCCGCCGATGCATCCGGGCGACCCGGCGCACCCATCTCCCGGTTGGAACGCCGTCAGCGTCAGCGTCTGGAAGATCTTCCACACGCCCACGTGGCCCGACGCCCAACCGCAACCGCAAGCCAGAATCGGCCGCTCCATCCTGCTTTGGCACTTCCCGTGATCCGGCGAGCGCGACTGACCTCGCCTGACCGGTGCCCTGGGCCCCTGCCGGCACTTTTAGCTCACCGAACGTGGCGGCACTGCGTACACTGGTAGAGAATGGCTCAGATCTACCTGTGCTTCCTGTGGCACATGCACCAGCCTTTTTACAAGGACCTGATCACCGGCGAGTACAAACTGCCGTGGACGCGCATGCACGCGCTCAAAGATTATTACGGGATGGCGCGCATACTGGAAGAGTTTCCGGAAGTGCGGCAGACGTTCAACCTGGTGCCTTCGATGATGGCGCAGGTGGCCGAATACGCCGCCGGCGAGGCGGCCGACCCATTTCTCGAGGCGGCGCTCAAGCCGGCCGAGGCGTTGGACGACGCCGCCCGCGCTTTCCTGCTGCGGCATTCCTTTTACGGCGACCCGCAGCACATGATCCATCGCTATCCGCGCTATGGCGAGTTGTTCGACGTCTGGCAGGCGCAGAAGAGTTCGGGCGGGCCCAGCCTGTTCGGCGCCCGGGATTTTCGCGATGTGCAGATGTGGTCGCAAATTTCCTGGTTCGACGAGGAGTTCCAGGCGCACGATCCGGAAGTGCGCGAGTGGGTGGAACGCGGGCGCGGCTTCACGCTGGAGGATCAGCGGCGCATGGGAGAAAAGCAGCGCGAGATGGTGGGCCGTGTGTTGCCCATCTATCGCAAGCTGGCCGGCGCCGGGCAGATCGAGATCTCGACCACGCCGTATTACCACCCCATCCTGCCGCTGCTGTGCGATTCCAATATCGCGAGCGTCTCTCATCCCGATGTGCCGCTGCCGCCCCGGTTTCGCTACCCCGGCGACGCGCGCCGCCAACTGGCTCTGGCGCGCGATTACTGCGCCGGCCATTTTGGCGTCGCGCCGGTGGGGCTGTGGCCGTCGGAAGGTTCGGTATCCGACGAGGTCTTCACCATCGCGTCCGAGTCGGGCTTTGAGTGGGCGGCCACCGATAGCGGCGTGTTGAACCGCACTTTGGGCCATTCGGTGGGCGTGGAGGGGCTCTACCGGCCGTACCAATGGCGCCAATCGCAACGCACGCTGGGTGTGGTGTTTCGCGATCACTTCTTGAGCGACTTGATCGGCTTCGTTTATTCCCGCATGGATGCCGCGCCGGCGGCGGAGGATTTTCTGCGCCGCATCCGCGATAACTGCGCCGGCATTCTATCGGCCGGCCGCGACGCGCTGGTGCCCATCATCCTGGATGGCGAAAACGCCTGGGAATACTACCACCTCAACGGCCGCCCGTTTCTGCGCGAGTTGTACCGCCGCATTTCGGAAGACCCGCGCATGCGGGCCGTCACCGTGAGCGAGGCTCTTCGCCTGATGGCGCCGGAACCGCTGGATCACATTTTCCCGGGCTCGTGGATCGGCGCCAATTTCGACGTATGGATTGGCGCCGAAGAGGATAACCATGCCTGGACGCAATTGTTGCGCGCCCGCCAGACCTTCGATGGCGCCGCCGCGGCCGTGCCGCAACCGCGGCGCGAGCGGGCGTTTGAAGAGTTGCTGATCGCGGAAGGCAGCGACTGGTGCTGGTGGTACGGGCCGGAGCACGAATCCGCCAACCGCCCCGAGTTTGACGAGCTCTTTCGCAACCACCTTGCCAACGTTTACCGCTTCCTCAACCTGGCGCCGCCCGAAGAATTGTCGCGCCCCATCCTGAAGATCTCGGTGCCGGAGGTGCGCATCGCGCCGTCCGGTCCCATTCACCCCGCCATCGACGGCCAGGTGACTTCGTACTTCGAGTGGCTGGGCGCCGGCGTCTGCCATGTGGACGAACGGTCGGGCTCCATGCACGGCAAGAAGTTCGTCGTCCACGAAGTCCAGTTCGGAAGCGATGGCGCGAATCTCTTCCTGCGGGTGGATTTCGATTCCACTTACCAGGAAGAAGTATCGGGGATGGAAGCCCGGTTCACTCTGGAGTCGCCGCAGGAGGCGCAGGTCACTCGCCTGACCATCGTGCTCGGCGCCGGCTCCGCGCGCGCCGTGGAAACCCTGGAGCCTCCCGTCGAATGCGCGTTGGGCCGCGTATTGGAAGCGCGCATCCCGCTCGATGCGATCGGGGTTGCTCGCGGTGCGGGGCTGCGTTTCCAGTTCTCGCTCTGGCAGGGCGGCCTGCCGATCGACGCCGTCCCGCAGCAGGGCTGGATCGAAATGCGCACCACCGACCCGGTGGAAATGGCCGGGTGAGTTGTACTACTGTATTGCAACCCCACCCTACCACTTCGGTTGAGAATTTCAGGTCTTTTTACCTGATTATCGACCTCGCCGCCGTCCCGCAACCCCCTCCGTTTCAGCCGTTTTACCGTCAAATGCAGAATTTCGCAATCTCCTGTGAACGCTCTTCGCGCCTTTTCCCGGAATTCCCTTCACAAGAATTTTCACCAACAAAACAAAGCGCTTAACCCCAATTTGGCCTCGCCCTCTCACACCCTCGTTCTACCCTGGTTCGTGGGGCGGGCTATACAGCCCGCGGACCTGCTTTCCAGCGGGTCCAGCCGCCGGGAAGGCGGCCGGCAGCCTGGATTGGCTGGTTCACACCGAAGGCGCCCTGCTCTTTCGGCCCGTCCCCGCCTGGAGGTCTATGTCATCACTTCGCCGCATGCTCGCAAATCGCGCCAACGGAGCTCTCTCCTGCGGCCCGCTCACCCCGCAGGGGAAAGAGCGCTCCGCTCAAAACGCTCTCCGCCACGGCCTCTTGGCTAAGTGTGTGGCCCTGGAAAGCGAATGTCCCGAAACCTTCGCTGCCTCGCTCTCCGACCACCTCGACCATCTGCGGCCTGCCACCGGCCTCGAACTCGCCATGGTCGAGGAGATGGTCGTATCCCATTGGCGTCTGCGCCGCGCCTGGGCCATCGAAACCCGCCTCATCGACAAACTGACCGCCGCTCAACCCCCGGGAGGCGACCTCGACCGCATGGCCGGCGCCGTTCTCTGGTCTCGCCAATGGCCCCGCCCTTGCCCTCATCCACCGCTACGAAGCCCGCCTCCACCTCATGTATCAGCGCGCCCTCCACAACCTCCCCCTCCTCCGCATCGCCGCCGTGCCAAACGAACCCAATCCCATTTCCGGACACTTGGAACCATGAAAGGCCCCTTTTACAACTGCCCGGCGCGGCGAAGTGAATACAAGCGTCGCAACTGCCGCAGGGAATCCTTCAGGGCGGAGGTCCCCAGTCGCGGACTCGGCGCGCGGTAGTGGATCGGCACTTCCACGATGCGGAGATGGCGGCAGTATATTTTGATCTCGGTCTGAAAAAAGTGGGCGCGCGAGTGGATTCCACGTTGCAGAACCATCTCCAGGGCTGGCCGGGAGAACAATTCGAAACCGCTGGTCATGTCTGTTTGCCTGGTGCCGATCAGCAGGTTCGTCAGGAATGTCCCTCCCCGGCTCACCAGGTACCGTTTCACGGACGATTCGCTGACACGCGAGCCCTTCATGAAGCGGCTGCCGAACACGCAGTCGTACCCTTCCTGCATCTTTGCGAAAAACGCGGGGATATCTTCGGGCTGATGGCTGAATCCGGCGTCGATCTCCAGAATCCAGTCGGCATTCGCCCCCAGCGCTTCGCGGTAGCCGCGGATATAAGCATCCACCACGCAGCGGTTTTCCGGCGCCCAAACCACTGTCAGCCGCGGCTCGCTCTTCTCCAATTCCCGCAGCAACTCCGTCGATCCGTCCCTGGTGGCGTTGTCCAGGATTGCGAGAAACCGGGTTTCCCGAAATCCCGCGCACCGTTTGAGCACTTCGGCCACAAACCGCGCCCCTTCCTCGCCCTCGTTCGCCATGGGGCAAACGATCGCGAGGCGAATTTCGCTGGAGTCCTTCATGCTTTTCGAGCCTCTCACATTCTCCCACGAGCGGCTGATATAATTCGGACAGTTTCGTCATGAATACGCCCAAAGCCGCGCTGGTCCTCACCACCATCAACGATCCGGTCCTTCTCGACGACTACCTGGCGAATTTCACGAGATTCGGCCATCTCGACCAGGTCGAAATCATCCTGGTGCCGGATCGCAAGACCCCGCAGGCGGCTTATGCCCGATGCGGGGAACTCTCGAATCGTGGCATCAAGTGCACTTGCCCCACGCTGGATCGCCAGGAAAGCTTCCTGAGCGAGATTGGAGTGCCCGCCGGCTTCGTCCCTTACGATTCCGACAACCGCCGCAACGTTGGCTACCTGATGGCCTACGCCGCCGGGTCGGATTTCCTGATTTCGATCGACGACGACAACTACTGCCGCACGGAAGAGGATTTTTTCGCCGCGCACGCGGCAGTGTGCGCGGGGCCGTCCGTGCACACCGTTGCCGATTCGGCGACCGGCTTCCTGGATATCTGCGATCTGCTGGAAATGGAGCGGCCGGGACCCGTCTACGCCAGGGGGTTCCCGTATCGGTTTCGCCATCTCGACGAGCACCGCCAGTTACTGGACCAGCGGGTTCAGGTACACATTAATGCGGGGCTGTGGCTCCTCGATCCCGATATCGATGCGGTAACCTGGTTAGTCGCCAAGCCGAAAGTGAAGGCTTTCAAAGGGGCCTCTCTGGTGCTCGGCCCACGCACCTGGTCGCCGGTGAACACCCAAAACACCTCACTCATCCGGGGCGCGATTCCAGCCTACTACTTCATTCGAATGGGATATCCCATCAGTGGCATGCCGATCGACCGATATGGCGATATCTTCTCCGGCTACTTCGTTCAGGCCTGCGCCAAACAAATGGGGGCAGCCGTCCGGGTTGGCGCCCCTGTTGCTGAACACAAGCGCAACAGCCATAACTATATGAAGGACGCCACCAACGAATGGGCTTGCATTCTGGTGCTGGAAGATCTTGTGCCCTGGTTGATGCAACTGCGCTTGACCGGCAGTACCTATCAGGAATGCTTTCGATCGTTGAGCTTCGCGATTGAAGATGCGGTGGAGAGCTTCCGGGGGCCGGTCTGGACCGATGTGACTCGCGGCTATTTCCATCAGATGGCCTATCATATGCGCGTGTGGCTGAAGGCGTGCGAACAGATTGCAGGCTGCTGGATCTGAGCAGCAACGTGCGGAGGTAGCGGTGAAACGAGTACTCGTAAATGGCGCTGGTGGCTTCATCGGCGGTCATCTTGTCAAGAGGCTGAAGACCGAAGGCTGCTGGGTTCGCGCCGTGGACATCAAGCGGCACGAATTCGCGGAACCGCCCGCGGACGAGTTTATCCAGGGCGATTTGCGCGATCCCCATCTGGTTCAGGCAGCCGTCGGCGGCATCGCTGAGGTCTACCAACTCGCTGCCGATATGGGCGGAGCCGGGTATGTCTTCACCGGGGAGCACGACGCCGCCATCATGCACAACTCCGCCACCATCAACCTCAACTGCCTGGAGTATGGCCGCCTGGCCGGCGTGAAGAAGTTCTTCTACTCCTCTTCCGCCTGCATGTACCCCGAGTACAACCAGCTCGATCCAAATAACCCTAAGTGCTCCGAGGACTCAGCCTACCCTGCCGCGCCCGACAGTGAGTACGGCTGGGAGAAGCTGTTCAGTGAGCGCCTCTATCTGGCCTACATGCGTAACTACGGCGTCCAGGTCCGGATCACGCGCTTTCACAATATCTTCGGCCCCGAAGGCACCTGGTGCGGAGGCCGGGAGAAGGCCCCGGCCGCATTGTGCCGGAAAGTGGCTGAGACCCAGGATGGCGGTGAGATCGAAATCTGGGGCGACGGCGAACAGACCCGCTCCTTTCTCTATATCGATGAGTGCGTCGAGGGCGTTCGCCGCTTGATGGAATCCGGCTTCACTGGCCCCGTGAACATTGGCTCGGAGGAGATGGTAACCATCAATCAGTTGGCGTTCACGATCATGGAGATCGCCGGCAGGAAGCTTTCCGTCCGGCATGTCCCCGGGCCTTTGGGCGTCCGCGGGCGTAACTCGGACAACCGCCTGATCGCCAAACAGCTAGGCTGGAAGCCCTCCCGCCCTCTTCGCGAAGGACTTGAAAAGACCTACCATTGGATCGAGGCACAAGTCGGAGTCTCGCGATCGGCCGAGGCCGCTACCGGGGCATCAGGTGGCGCGGAGATCAATCCGTGTTCCGAATGACTTACAGTTGTGATGCGCGAAAATTCCGTCCGGCAGGAAAACTGGTTGAGAATCGGCCCGGCGTAACGTTAGGCGTCCAGGCACCAACCTTATGGCAGTCCGTGCTTCAGGGGCTTTTTTCAGTGATGGCATCAGGAAAGGAGCATCCAAATGAACGTGAAAGCCTTTGCAGTTGCCGCGGGAATCTTGTGGGGATTCCTGCTCTTCGTGTTGACTTTACTGGAGGCCGCGCGCGGCGTGGGGCACACCATGGGCGTGCTGTCGGCCTTGTATCTCGGATATTCCGTCACCTATCTGGGAAGCCTGGTCGGTCTGGTTTATGGATTCGTCAGCGGGGCGCTCGTCGGCGCGGCCTTCTGCTGGCTTTATAACCGATTCGCCGGGACGTCCGGCGAGCCGAAAGGGAAATCAGCCTGAGACACCGCATTTTGCACGCTCGCGGGCGCGACACTGAAATGCGTAACCGGAGTTAATTCCATGTGCTGCCGGATGGGGCGCTGGCGGAGGGATTAGAGGGCGGCAAGCTCCACATCTGCTTTACCTCCGAGGTATCGCCGCGCCAAGCGGCGGGAACAATCGGCACCGCCTGATCATCTACCCGGCCTTCTCCCGGCGCATGCTCATGTCGTCGCATAAGGTCACTCTGCGGGTTGCGGCAACTCACAGTACTGATCCGGCTGGCCGGGGAAAGCGGCGCTTGGCGGAGCCGAAGACGGCTCCCGGAGGAAAGAATGGAACTCGCAAGAATGAAACTCGCAGCATCAAAGGACGGCTGCTGGGGGTATACTAAACAGGACCTGGGAGTCCACAATGGAAATTCCGGATAAGAACTTTGTGTCTTCTATGAAATCAACCACCAGATACTTGCTTCTGTTTTCCCTGGCGATCCCGGCACTGTTCTGCACGGAGCCGTACCGGAAACCGCCCAAGGCCATTCTCGATGTTCTGAATGCGCCTACCACTCCGACGCTTGTGCTCAGCCCCACCCGCGATTTCGCCCTGCAGGGGCAGCCGGTCACTTATCCGCCCATCGCGGAACTTGCCGAACCCATGCTGCGCATCGCCGGAATGCGCATCAACCCCAAGACCAACGGCCTGCACAATGTCACCTTCAACAGTTCCCTGATCCTGCGCCGAATTCCCGCCGGCGCGGAGATTCCCGTGCAGTTGCCTCCGGCTCCCAGAATCAGCGGCGTTCGCTGGAGCTATGACGGGACGCACTTCACTTTTACCAACACCACCGCAGCCGGCATCGAACTGTGGATCGGCGATACCACCGGCAAGACCCACAAAGTGGAAGGCGTGCGCATCAACGGGGTGATGGGCGGCGGCAGAGGGGGCGGCGGCGGCGATGTCCAATGGATGCCCGACAATAAGAGCCTGCTGGTGGAAATCACCAGGCCGAACCGCGGCGCGGCGCCGCGCGAACCCATCGTTCCCACCGGCCCGAACGTGCAGGAAAGCCTCGGCGGCGGCGCGCCGGCGCCCACTCTGGAAGACATGCTGCAGAGCCCTCACGACGAGGACCTGTTCGTGTACTACGCCACCTCGCAACTGGCGGCCGTGGACCTCGACAGCGGCAAACTCACACCCATCGGCAAGGCCGGCATCATCGCCTCCGCGCGCATTTCGCCCGACGGCAAGAATCTGCTGGTCACGACCATCCACAAGCCGTTCTCCTACCTCCACGCGGCCAATGCATTTCCCAAGGAGATCGAAGTGTGGGATCTCACCGGCAAGGTGGTGCACAAGGTGGCCAGCGTGCCCTTGGAAGACAAAGTGCCCATAAACGGAGTCATCACCGGCCCGCGCAACGCGATGTGGCGGCCCAGTGAACCGGCCACGCTGATCTGGGTGGAGGCCCTGGACGGCGGCGATTTGAGAAATTCCGCGCCGTTCCGCGACCGCATTGTGGCGCTCAAAGCGCCGTTCACCGGAGAACCGCGCGAGGTCTTCAAGACTGAGCAGCGCTTCGCCGGAATTCAGACAGGCGCCAAGGGCGGCTTCGCCCTGGTATCGGACAGCGAGCGCCGCACCCGCCAGGTACGCACCTTCCAGATCGACCTCGACAAGCCGGACCAGGCGGCCAAGCTGATCTGGAGCCGCAACAGCCAGGACCGCTATCACGACCCCGGCACTCCGCTCGGCAAAACCATGCCGAATGGTGATTCGGCCGTGCTGCTGGATGGCGACAACATTTTCCTGAGCGGCGCGGGCTCGTCGGGGACCGGCGATCATCCCTTCCTGAACCGTTACAACCTGGTCACCCAGAAGACCGACACCCTGTTCCGATGCGATGACGACCACTACGAGGCGCTGGTGGCCCTCATGGACGATCGCGGTACGAAGTTCCTGACCCGCCGCGAGAGCCCCACCGAGCCGCCCAACTATTTCCTACGCACTCCTGGCGGGCAGCCCGTGGCGGTCACCAGGTTCCCCGACCCGCAGCCTTCCATTCGTAACATCCACAAGGAACTGGTCAAATACAAACGGCCCGACGGAGTGGATCTTTCGTTCACCCTCTACCTGCCGCCGGATTACAAACCAGGCGCCAGACTACCGACTGTCGTCTGGGCTTACCCGTACGAGTACAACGACGCCGACACCGCCGGGCAGGTGAGCGGATCCACCAAACGCTTCACGGAAATGCGCGGCTATTCCGAACTGTTCTTCGCCCTGGATGGCTACGCGGTTCTGGCCAATGCCGCCATACCAATTGTGGGCGACCCCGACACGGTCAACAACACCTTCGTCGATCAGGTGGTAATGGATGCCAAGGCGGCCATCGACAAAGCCGTGGAGATGGGCGTAACCGATCGCGCGCGCGCCGGCGTGGGAGGCCACAGCTATGGCGCGTTCATGACCGACACGCTGCTGGCTCACAGCGACCTGTTCAGGGCGGGCATCGCGGAAAGCGGCGCCCCGAATCGCACGCTGACGCCGTTCGGCTTCCAGAACGAGAGACGAACGCTGTGGCAGGCGCCAGAAGTCTACCTGAAGATGTCACCGTTCCTGTACGCCGACAAGATCAAAGCTCCGATCCTGTTCATCCATGGCGAAGCCGATGACAACAGCGGCACCTTCCCGATCCAGTCCGAGCGCATGTACGAGGCCGTCCGCGGCAATGGCGGCATCACTCGCCTGGTCTTTCTCCCGTATGAGGCCCACGGCTATCGCGGCAAAGAAACCATCGAGCATGTGTTGTGGGAGAAGTTCGCCTGGTTCGACAAGTACGTCAAGAACGCCGCCGCCACCGCGCCCACCCCCGACAATTAGTGCCCTCCGGTGAGACGCGGCGCGGGCGCTTCCGTATGCCGCGTCCTCACCCGAGGGAAGGCGGGTCACCAAGGATTTTCCGAACTGGGGAAACCGCTGCGCTCGATGCCTGCTGCTACCGCGCGGTGCATTGCCCGCATGCGGCGCGGCTATTTCCTTTGCAGTATTGCTCAGGCCTGCCACGCCATGTCCCGGCAGGCGCATGGATTCAGTGGCGGTGTCGAGTTGGCGCAAGCTATCCGACAGGGCACCGCCAGCGTGGTAGAGCGCGAGGGCCGCATCACGGGATACGCCACCGTTCTCGCTTTCTTGGGCCACACGACGGCGGCCTGGCGGGGCCGGGCGAATCACTGCGTCCTTCGGCGCCTGCGCAAAACGCAACTCGCGCCAATCAAGACTAGTCCGATCAACAGTTGTGCGTTAGGCTCAGGCGCGGTAGCCGCAGGCGCGGCAGTCGGCAGCATCTGGGTGAGGAACTCCTGGACTTGCCCAGACTGCTGCACAGGGCCGGTATTGGTGATGATATAGAAATCCCCATAATCAGTCGAAGCGTAGTTGCCGCGCGCCTGTTCGAGCCACCACGACGAACTCGGGGCCGGAGCGTCTGGGTTAAAGAGCTGCCAGATCGTGGCCTGAATATCGCCATATTGGCTGGTCGGCTGTGACCCGAACTGGAGAGCCAGCCAAGCCGCCTGCTCATAAAGCTCCAACGCACCCGGCTCGGCGCCGAAGCGTGTATCGCCGAGGTCGGCCCCGGAGGTGATCGGCGTCAAATTGGCATCCCACTGCTGTCCCAACTGCACTTCGTTTGAGAAGTCCACACAGAATAGAGCGACAGGTGTGCCGTCCATCGTGCCGGAGTACGGGCCGACGTACACGCCGAACATTTGCGTGCCGTTGACGCCGTCGAAACTCATCTGGACCGAAGCAGCAGATGGGGTGGCGGAGAAACAGAGAACAATCGCGCATATCGCGAGGAAGCGTGCAGGAGACAGGCACGCCGGCATCTGGTCCGACGCTGTCGCGATGGGTTCGAGATCGAAGTTCGTATGCATGTCCCTTACATCGGCAGGCAGGAGCCAAGGGCGGAGGTACTGCGGGTACCATGAATCCGACTGGCGAGCTGATGAGAAGCCGGCCGAGATAGGGGAGGCTGTCAGAGGGGTTGGAGTTGAAAATCAGACTGCGCTATCCTAATTCCGAAAGGATGACACAGTCATGCATCGTAGGGATTTCTTGCGCGGGGCGGCTACGGCGGTCCCGGTGTTCGCGGTGCTGGCGGGACGGCCGCGGCGCGGGGAGGCTCAGGAACTGGCGGGCATGGCGTTGCCCAAACCGCAGATCCAGGGCGGGCGGCCGCTGATGCAGGCGTTGAGCGATCGGAAGACCATCCGAAATATCAGCGAGGAAAAATTGTCGCCGCAGATGCTCTCCAATTTGTTGTGGGCGGCTTGGGGCGTGAACCGCGCGGCCAACAACGGGCGGACAGCCCCCTCGGCCATGAATGCCCAGGAAATCAGCCTTTATGTGTTCCTGGAACAGGGCGCGTACCTGTTCGACGAAAAGGCGCACGGCCTGAAGCCGGTGGTGGCGGGAGACCATCGCGCGAAGGCCGGGACACAGACTGGGGTGGCCAAGGCTCCCGTAAACTTGGTCTACGTCGCGGATCTCGACAAGTACGGGGCCGGACTGCCGGCGGAATCGAAGACGGCGTGGTCGAACGCGCACGCGGGGTTTATCGGGCAGAACGTATACCTGTTCGCGGCATCGGAAGGACTGGCGAGTTGGTTCCGCGCGTTTGTGGATGGGCCGGCTGTGGCTCAGTTGCTGAACTTGCGGCCTGGGCAGAAGGTGCTCTACGGGCAGACGGTGGGGTATCCGGCGAAGGGGTGAGGAAGGTTCGCCCGGGCTGGCGGGTTGGTGACCTGCCCTACGGTGGCCAATCTGGAGATTGGCGTTCCCAGAACGAGCTTCGCTCGCGTTCACGCCGGCAACAGGCCGAATGTGGACGGATGCATTTTCGCTGTTCGGATGTGAAACTGAGGTGACGAGATGGCAAAGAAATCCTTTCCCCTGTCCAAGGTCTATGGCTTGCTTGAGCCGGGGCCGGTCGTGATGGTCACAACCGTTCGCAAGGGGCGGCCGAACATCATGACCATGTCGTGGCACACGATGATCGAGTTCGAGCCGCCACTCGTGGGTTGCGTGATCAGCAACCGGAACTACACGTTCGGCATCTTGAAGGCGACCAAAGAATGCGTCATCAACATCCCGACGGTGGAGCTGGCCGGAAAAGTGGTGGGCTGCGGGAACACCTGCGGAGCCAAAACCGACAAGTTCGCGACCTTTCGTCTCACGCCGACGGCCGCCAGGCGAGTCAAGGCACCGCTCATCGACGAGTGCTATGCGAATCTCGAATGCAAGGTCGTCGATACGAGGATGGTGGCCAAGTACTGCCTCTTTATTCTTGAAGTAATCAAAGCCTGGATCGACCCCTCAGTGAAACGCCCAAGGACGATTCATCATCTCGGAAGGGGCACGTTCATGGTTGCCGGCAGGACAATTAAGTTGCCCTCCAAAATGAAATAGCTCCGCTTTCGAGACGGGGAATACCATCGGCGAAGAACCGAACACGGCGGATGGAGTTGCACCGCCGCGCGCAGGAGGGCATGACCCCTGGGGTGCGGACTCCAGGACGCAAGCTTTATCGCTCCGCAATTCCGGGGTCGTCAAGCGGCAGCAAGAATGCGGCAACATCGGCAGCTTCCCGGGTGTCTTTGTCAACGGTACAACGGAGGCATCCGCAATCTCTCGTGCGAGACCCGCTACGGTTTCTGCGCGGGCCGGAAGACCCGGCCGTCCTTCATGACCTCGACGATCTTCCGCACATTGCGCACGTCCGCCGTCGGATCCGCGCTCAGCACCACCAGGTCCGCAAGCATGCCCGCTGCGATTGTCCCTCGCTCGGCTGCCAGCCCCACGGCCATGGCGCTGACCTCGGTTGCCGCCTGGATCGCCGCCTCCGGCGTGAAGCCGCACTGCTCCACCAGCAGGACCATCTCATCCACCACGGCCGGGCCTGCGTCCTGCCCGCCGGAGGCCAGCCCCTGGCTGTCGGTTCCGGCATCCACCAGCACGCCCGCATTGTGCGCCGCGCGCGTCACGGAGTAGATCCAGGGCAGGATGCCCTTCCCGAACGCGTCGGGCGAGTGTTCCGTTCCCTGCTGGAACACCCGCAGGGTGGCATCGAGGATCGTGCCGTGCTCTTTCATCTGCTCGAGTAGTGCCCCGATCTTCGGGTCGTCCGGCCGGATGTGGGTGAAGTCGCCGAAGGCCCGCGAGCGGTAATCCGCCGGGACATGGGGCGCGGCCTCCCATACCAGGTAAGCCGTGTGCGAGAGCGTGGTGGCGCCCGCCGCTACCGCGTCGCTGGGCTTCGCCGGAAACACCGTGGCGTGGGTCCACACCAGCAGGCCGTGGCGGTGCGCCTCGGCCGCGATTTCCTTCACCAGCGCCGCCGGCAGGTTGGCGTACAGCTTCACGCCGGTGGCGCCGGTGCCTTTCGCCTCCGCCACCGCCATGCGGATGTTGGTGGTTTCATCCACCGCTCGCATCCAAGGCGCGCTGCCCAGCATGACGCCGCGCGATGCGTCCGGCACGCGCGAGTCTTGGTAGAAGAACGCCGGCCCGGCCATCAGCGCGCTGTAATAAATGTCCGGCCAGCCCGGCGCATCGAGGCGCGCTTCCCGCGCCAAGTACGCCAGCACTCGCGCGTCGCCCGCCATGTCGCGCAACCCGGTGACGCCATCCAGCAGCAGCCGGCCCAGCAGTCCGCGGTACCGCTCCACGTCCCCGTTGCCGCTCGGGAGGTGTACATGCGCGTCGATCAGCCCCGGGATGACCCACTTCCCGGCCAGGTCCTCGACCCGCGCGCCGTTCGGCACCGGCCGGCTGCCCGCCGGATAGACCGCCGCGATCCGGCCGCTACGGATCAGCACCACAGAGTCGGCCATCGGAGCCGCGCCGGTGCCGTCGATCACGGTGGCGTGCGTCAGGGCCACTGTTTCCGCCGCCGGTTGCGCCGGCGCCATCGCGACAGTCGCCAGCACCGCCAGGGAGGCCGCCAGCAGGACCCTGCCGGATTTCCCTCGCGTGTGGATGGAGGGAAGTGACCGAGCAGGAGAGGTTTGATCGTCCGCAAGCCAATGATTCCACATAAGTTATATATTTTGCGATGGGCCCAAGTTGCACAAACTGCCGAAAAGGGGCCTTTGGTGGCTTTGATTTGCAAACTCGCTACAGCGCCGACACGTCCCCCACCTTGGGCCGGAACTTTCTTCGCGTGCTTGCAGCATAGCGCACTATTGAGCTAAATGCAGGCGAAGAATGGAGGCCGGCCCCTTCCGGCCAGAGACCTAGAAAGGGCGAGGATCCACAGCGGTGGACCGGTGCCATTGCAGGGGCTGGACTGGCCCCAGGCAGAACGTGTAGATCATGGCGCCGCCCAGCGCAACACCTGCGGAGACGGCAAACGCTCCAAAAAAGTGGCCGGTTGAGCCCACCACGAATCCGGTAATGGACGGCGCTGCCACTCCCGCCAGATTCGCAACAAAGTTCTGGAGGCCCGACCACTTCCCCGCCGCCAGAGACAGCACGGCGGCGAAGGATGTCCGCGATGCCCGGCGCCTCGCCCGATAGCTTAAAAGCCGGCTCTTGCCGGCGGGGCATCCGCTTGAACCAAAGCGGCAGCCACAAGAGGCTGGCCAGCCCAAGAGCGACGAAAAACGGTCGCCATCCGAAGCGCGCCATCAGCAGGCCGCCGACCAGAGTGCCCAGCGCCGGACCGCACTTGGCGCCCGCATCGATGAGAGAGTTTGCCAGCCCACGCTGGTGTTCAGCGAAGTGGCCGGCCAGGATCTTGGAGTAGCAGGGGTATGCGACGGATTCTCCCACGCCAAGAAGGAGCCGGACGACAATCAGAATGCTAAACCCGTGGATCAATCCGGTCGCGGCTGTCGTAGCCGACCAGAGAAGGAAGCCTGCCGCGAGGACCCAGTTTACGTCGAACCGGTCCGCCAGCCAGCCCGCAGGGATCTGGAATGCCGAGTAAGTCCAGAAGAAAGACGAAAGCAGGACACCCACCACTCCCATCCTTCCTCCATTTTTACACTTCGGTATCGACCTTTCCCCTGTTCACCGGCCCGATCGCCGCAGGATGTTAGACAATAGCGGAATGCTTCCCGAGGCGCATGGCCGGTCGGCGGAACGTCCGGTCCTGATTGTGGAAGATTCGGAAAACAGCGCCGCGATGCTGGAAATCGCGCTGTCGTCGATCCCCGGCGTCACCCTCTTGGTGGCTAGCTCGGCGGTGGAGGCCTGGCGCATCCTCAGCGGCAGCACGGCCATTCAGGCCGTAGTCACCGATTTGAACATGCCCCGCATGGACGGCTTTGAGCTCATTCGCCGCATGCGCCAGGACCGCCGCCTGGCTGCCATGCCGATCGTCGTGGTCAGCGCCGATACCGACCCCGGCACCCCCGAGCGCGTCGCACAGTTGGGCATCAGCGCCTTTTTTGCAAAACCGTTTTCACCCGCCGAGGTCCGGCGGAAACTGGAGCAACTTCTCGATGCGACCACCCAGGATGCTACCACCCGGTAGGCTATGCACCTTCGCGCTGCTCGCGGCGCCGATTTTGTTGGCCGCGCAGTCATCGCCGGAAATCGCCGGTATCGTGGCCAGGCTCGACCGGCTCGAGCAGGAAAACCGCGCCCTCTCCGAACAGGTTCGAGATCTGCGCACTGCGCTCGCCGCCGCACGCGCTCAGCAGCCCGTTATGCAGGTGGGGCAGGCGGCCCCAGAGGGCACCCCGACTGCCAACCGCGCGCCCGACCACGGCGACAACACCGCCCCCGCCGCTGCCGTCTCGGGCGATGCCGCCTCCCCCGCTGCCGTCCAGGCCACCCCCGAAGAGCGCCTCGACATCCAGGAGCGCCGCATCGACGAGCAGGCCCAGACGAAAGTCGAGGCTTCGCAGCGCTTCCCCATCCGCCTCACCGGAATGGTGCTGTTCAACAGTTTCCTCGATTCGGCCCAGAGCGGCGGCGTCGACTATCCCACCGTGGCTGCTCCGTCGGCCGGCGCCGGCCACGCCGGCGCCACCCTGCGCCAGACCCTCCTCGGCCTCGAGTTCCGCGGCCCTCGCTCTTTCTGGGGCGGAACCGTGCACGGCTCCGTCTACATGGATTTCTACCAGGGCGCCGCGCCGCTCGACGAGTGGCTCCGCCTCCGCACCGGCGCCATCCAGATTGATTGGCAAACACGCAGCGTCATGGCCGGAGTCGACAAACCCATCTTCAATCCGCGCGAACCCACTTCGCTCGCGCAGGTCGGCGTGGCTCCGCTCACCGGCACCGGCAATCTCTGGCTCTGGCTGCCCCAGGTCCGCATCGAACAGGATTTGGCTTTCTCACCCTCCACCGGCCTGCGCGCGCGGGTCGGAGTCGTCGAAACCCATGAGGTCAACCCCTACGGCCCAACGCCCGCCAACAGCCCGGTGGAACCCGTGCGCCCCGGCCTCGAAGGCCGCTTCGAGGCTTACCACAACCTCGACGCCCAGCGCCGCCTGGAAATCTCCGTCGGGTTCCATACCAGCACCACTCATGACTCCGGTCTCTCCGTTCCGTCCCAACTGGTCTCGGCCGATTGGTTCTTCAATCCATGGAAACGCCTCGAATTCTCCGGCGCCTTCTTTTCCGGACAGAACGTGGCCAGCCTCGGAACCGGCGCCGTCAACCAGGGCTATTACGTCCTGGGCCGTTACGCCGAAGCCATCAACACCCTGGGCGGCTGGGGCCAGTTCACCATCCACGCCGCCCCCCGCTTCGATTTTCACCTCTTCACCGGCCAGCAGGATTACGAAGACCAGCAGTTGAAGCCAGGCAGTGTCGGTAAGAATCGCATGTTGGGCGGCAATCTCTATTTCCGCGTCGCCCCCAACGTTCTTCTGGGGCCGGAGGTGTCGCAGTTGCGCACGTTCTATGTCGGGCAGGGAACCCGTATCAACAACCATTATGATCTGGCGCTGGCTTATCTGTTTTAGCGCGTTGCTGTGGGCCGCGCATCCGCCGGCGGCCGGCGGAGCGGACCTCAAGGGCCAGGTGGAACTCACCAACTCCCGCGAGGCCGTGGTCCGCCGCAACAAGGACTATTCCGGTGTCGTGCTGTGGCTCGCGCCCGTCGATTCGGCCCAGCCCGCGCCCATCGTCCCGCGCCGCGTGGAGATGGTCCAGAAGGACAAGACCTTCACCCCCCACGTGGTCGCCATTCCCGTCGGGGGCACGGTGGATTTCCCCAACCAGGACCCCATCTTCCACAACGCCTTCTCCAATTTCGCCGGCCAACCTTTCGATGTCGGCTACTACCAGCCGGGCACGACTCGCTCCGTCACCTTCAAGCACGCCGGCATCGTCCGCGTCTTCTGCCAGATTCATCCGCTGATGAGCGCCATCATCGCCGTGCTGGCCACGCCCTGGTTCGCGGTGACGCCTTCCACCGGCAAGTTCACCATCGCCGGCGTCCCGCCCGGCGGGTACCACCTGCACCTGTATCATGAGCGCGCCATGCCTGAGAATCTCGAGTTCATGGAGCGCATCATCTCCGTGCCTCCAACCGGCGTCACCCTGCCGCTCATTTCCATTTCCGAAACCGGCTACATCCCGGCTCCCCACATGGATAAATACGGCAAGCCCTATCCGCCGGCCGGCTATGGCGGAGGTACCGGCCAATGAGGTTGCGATTTTCCCGGCTGTCGCTGCTCGCCAAGATCCTGCTCTCCACCACCGTCGCCATCACGATCCTTTTCGCCTTCACCGGCGAGATCGTCCTCCACAGCATCAACCGGACCATGGCCGACAGCCTGCAACAGGATCTCCGCGCCAGCTTCCAAACCTACACTTCGCTGTGGAACGCACAGTCCGACTTGCTCTCCACCGTCAGCCGCATCATCAGCAACACTTCCGATGTGCGCGGCCTCATCAGCACGGGCGACCGCGCCACCATCGAAGACGCCGCCGGCGAGCTCTGGTCGAAATTCGTCCCCGCCGAGGCCTTCTTTCTGGTCACCGACGCCCCCGGCCGCATCATCGCCTCGCTCGGCGCGAGCACCAGCCTCACGCTTTCCAGGGAGTTCATGCAGTCCGCCGCCGAGCGCTTCCCCAATCAGGCCGCCGGCTTCTTCGTCCAGGAGGGCGACCTCTACCAGCTCTCCGTCACCCCCATCTACGTGCAGTCCTCCGGCCGCGATCAAGCCCTCATCAATGTGCTGGTTGCCGGCTATCGCGTGGACGCCCTGGTGGCCGGCCGCCTCAAGGATTCCACCGGCGGAAGCGATTTCCTCTTTCAGCCCCTCGGCAGCTCCAAAGCGGTTTCCACTCTGAATCCCCGCGCCACCGCGGCCGTCAACCGCAACATCGCCACCGCCGGTGCGGAGCTCGTCAGCGACGGTGTTTCCGAATACGCCTGGTCCCGCACGCCGCTCAAGGATATTTCCGGCCGGCCGGTCGCCGAGCTCCGCATCCTCCGCAGCTTTGAAGACGCGCGCAGCCGCATCGCCGCCCTCTACACCCGCATCGCCGTGCTCTGGCTGGTCGCCGTCACCGTCGGCTTTTGTCTCACCTATGTGCTGGCGCGCCGCATCGTCGAACCCGTCAAGCAGCTCGATCGCGCCGCCGCCGAAGTGGCCCGCCAGAATTACGCCATCGAGGTGGAAGTCAAGAGCGAGGACGAACTGGGACGCCTCGCCCGCACCTTCAACAACATGTGCGCCTCCATCCGGCAGGCCCGCGAAGATCTCATTCGCCAGGAGCGCATCTCCACCATCGGCCGCCTCTCCGGCTCCATCGTCCACGACCTGCGCAATCCCCTGGCCGCCATTTACGGCGGCGCCGAAATGCTGGTCGATGCCGACCTGCCTGCTTCCCACGTCAAGCGTCTGGCCGGCAACATCTACCGCGCGTCCCGCCGCATCCAGGAATTGCTGCAGGATCTGCTCAACGTCTCCCGAGGCAGCCGCGGCGCCCCCGAAATGTGCCGCCTCCGCGAAGTGGCTTCGGCCGCCTGCGATTCGCTCGCCTCGACTGCCCAATCCCAGGGCGTCGCCGTCTCCCTCTCTATCGCCCCCGACATTGAACTGCCCGTGGAGCGCAACCGCATGGAGCGCGCCTTCGTCAACCTGATCGCCAACGCCCTGGAAGCCATGCCCGATGGCGGCTCGATCGAGATCTCCGCCGAGCTCGACGGCGAATCCGTGGTGGTCCACGTTTCCGATAACGGCCCCGGCATCGCGCCCGAGATCCGCTCGCAACTCTTCCAGCCGTTCGTTACCGCCGGCAAGCGCAACGGCCTCGGCCTGGGCCTGGCGCTTTCGCGCCAGACGGTCATCGAGCACGGCGGCGACATGTGGGTGGATTCCCAGCCCGGCCGCGGCGCCCGTTTCAGCTTCCGGCTGCCCGGCGCGAGGGTCGCACAGGCGCAGCACGTATAGGCTGCACCTGTGCGATAATCTTACTGGAGTCTTACCAATGGAAACAACGCGCCTCTCCACCAAGGGCCAGATCGTCCTGCCGAAGAGCCTGCGAACTTCCCGTGCCTGGGGACCGGGCACCGAGTTTGCCATCGAGGAGACTCGCGAGGGAGTCCTGCTGCGCCCCGCCCGCCTTTTTCCCAGAACCACGCTGGACCAGGTTGTTGGCTGCCTGCGGTATAAAGGCAGGGCCAAAACCCTCAAGCAGATGGAAGACGCCATCCGTATCGGAGTGATGGAGCGTCATGACCGCGGTCGATACTAACATCGTGGTCCGGCTCGTGACTGGAGACGATCCCAAACAAACTCACGCGGCCCGATCGTTGCTCGCCGGCGGGCCGGTGTGGATCGCAAAGACCGTATTGCTGGAGACGCGGTGGGTCCTGCGTTACATGTATGGATACGAGGAGACCGCCATCCACGACGCCTTCACGGAGTTGTTGGGCCTTGAAAACGTGCACATGGAGGATGAAGCCTCCGTTGCGGCCGCCCTTGCGCTGATTGCCCACGGAATCGATTTCGCCGATGCCCTGCATTTGAGCAGCCGGCCCGCCGGCGCCGCGTTTGTCTCTTTCGACAAGACCCTCGTCCGCCGCGCGAATCGCGCCGGCGCCGCCAAAGTTTCCGCCCCCCAAATGCTACGCTGAACTCTTGACGCGCCACCCACTCTTCAAGCCCTACCTCGCGTTGGTAGCCGTCTGTTTTTTCTGGGGGACCACCTACCTCGGCATTCGCATGTCGCTCGAATCCTTCCCGCCGCTCGAACTGGTGTGCGTGCGATATCTGATGTCCGGTTCCATCCTTCTGCTCTTCGCCAAAGCGCGCGGCATCTATCTGCCGCGCGGGCGCGAGCTGGCCGCGGCCTGTTTCAGCGGCTTCCTCACGCTGGGTGTGGGCAACGGCGCGCTGGTTTTTTCCGAGGTCCTCATCCCCAGCGGGATCGCCGGCCTCATCATCACCATCTCCCCGTTTTGGATGGTCGGCGTGGAAGCCCTGCTGCCCGGCGGAGAGCGCCTGCACGCGCCCACCATCGGCGGCATGGCGGTGGGCTTGCTGGGCGCCGCCTTGTTGTTCCTGCCGGACGCCAGCGCGCACTCCATCGACCGCAATCTGCTCAACGGCTTCCTGCTGCTGCAAATCGGCATGGCCGGCTGGTCGTTCGGCTCCATTTACCAGCGGCGCAACGCCGGCCGCGCCCACCCCATCATCGCCGGCGGCGTGCAGCAACTGGCCGCCGGAGTGATTCTGTTGCCCTTCGTGCTGGCCATTCCGCAGGCGCCTGTTCACTGGAGTGCGCGCGGCGTCATGGCGCTCGTTTACCTGGTCTGTTTCGGCTCCATCGTCGGGTACAGCGCCTACGTCTACGCCATGGACCGGCTGCCCGTAGCCATTGTTTCCGTTTATCCTTATATCAACGCCGTGGTGGCCGTGGGCTTGGGCTGGCTGGTCTATCGCGAGCGTTTCGGCGTCAACGAGGCTTTCGCCATGCTGGTTATTTTCGCGGGTGTGGCCCTGGTGAAGCGCTATTCGCCTCGTGTAGCGTCCAAGAAATAGATGGACAGTCATGCTGGTCGCGGAAGAATCGTCGCGGCCCGCGAAGAAAACGAGGAATAGTAATACAGAGCGACGAAGCCGCAACCAAACGACCGAAGAAAAGGCTTCACCGCGGAGGCGCGGAGAAAGGCAAAGAACAAAAGCCCAAACAGAGAGTGAGCAGGAAGCAGCACTTGCGCCTTCCCGTGGTGGAGCGCGCAGGGAGCAGAGAACGCGGAGGACGCAGATAACCCGCATGGCGGCGAGCGTGATGAATTCGTAGCGAGGAAACAAGACAGCGCCTAGCTTCGGCCCACCATCTTCGCGCCCAGCGCGCCGCCCGCCATGCTCAGGCAGGTGACGAACACGAACAGGAACGCCAGCGCAAATAGAACCAGCATCACCATGCCTTGCGTCGTCTGGATCAGATGCGTCATCTGCGCCACCATGTTCGGGTCCTGCGCGGAAAAGTTCTTCATCTGTTCCAGCATGGTGGCGCCCAGCTTTCCCGAAAGCGCGTCCGGGATCAGCGTGGCCGCGAAGACGATCGCCGCAAATCCGTACGTCAGGAGGCCCGTGATCCAGCCGATCTTGACGCCCGCGCTCACGTCCAGCCGCGTGCCCGTCTTCCGGCAGTACAGGAACACCGCGAAGAACCCCGCCGCCGGCCAATTCAAAATCGGCACCAGGAAGTTCAGCAGCGTCGCGCCCACCGCCGCCATCAGCGCAATCCGCACCGCGACGGGGTTCCGGAAGTTCAGCGGCATCGGCGCTGGCCGCGGCTCTGGGGCCGGCGCCGGCAGCGGAGCCGCATCGGTCGCCGCATCGGTCGCCGCAGGGGGCGCCGCGAAGACGTTCCGTTCGATCTCCGGAGTTTCAATCTCCCGTTGCGGCTTTCCGCACTTGTGGCAGAACAGAGAGTCCGGTGGGAGTTGCGCGCCGCAGGTGCAGATATCCGCCATGGTCCACTTTCAGTGTGGCGCACCCATGCACGGGGAAGCAACTAGGCGACCTAGCGGAACCGTACCTTGACGTCCGGTTTGTTCTCCAGACGCGTGGTGTCGATGAAGCGCACGCGCGCCGGCGTTGAGGTCATCACAATGGCTTGCGTGTGCACGCCGTCTCCGGTGAAGCGCACGCCCTGCAGCAGGTTGCCGTCCGTCACCCCGCACGCCGCGAATACCAGGTTGTGGCCCGGAGCCAGTTCGCGGGTCGTGTAGATCTTGTTGACGTCGCGGATGCCCATGCTCTGCATGCGTTCTTTCTGCGCGTCGTCCTTCACCACCAGGCGCCCCTGAATCTCGCCGTTGAGGCATCGCAACGCCGCCGCCGTCAGCACGCCTTCGGGCGCGCCGCCCGATCCCATCACCGCGTGTACCCCCGTCCCCGCCACCGCCGCGCCGATTCCCGCCGAAAGATCGCCATCCGAAATCAGCCGGATGCGCGCCCCCGCTTCGCGAATATCCGCGATCAACTGGGCGTGCCGCGGCCGGTCCAGCACCACCACCACCAGGTCGTCCACTCCGCGTTGCAGCCGCCGCGCGATGGCCTTGAGGTTGTGCTTCACCGGCGCTTCCAGATCCACCGACCCCTTGGCCGCCGGTCCCACCACAACCTTCTCCATGTAGCAATCCGGAGCGTGCAGCAAGCCGCCCCGTTCGGAGGCCGCCAGCACGGTGATGGCCCCCGCGCCGCCCGTCGCGCACAGGTTGGTTCCCTCCAGCGGATCCACCGCGATATCCACCGTGATGGGCGTGCCCACCGAACCCGTCCCGACTTTCTCGCCGATGTATAGCATGGGCGCCTCGTCGCGTTCTCCTTCGCCAATCACGATGGTGCCGTCGATGGCCAGCGTATCCATCGAGCGGCGCATGGATTCCACCGCGGCATGGTCCGCCGACTTGGCGTCACCCATTCCCATAGTGCGCGCGGAGGCGATGGCCGCTTCCTCCACGACGCGGAGCATTTCAAGCGAGAGATCGAACATGTGGTAGCTTTCTCAACATGGACAATAACACAGTCCTCGTGCTGGCGAATCCGGCCGATCCCCAACTGAAGAAACTGGCCTCTCTTCCCGAGGAAACCTCGATCGCCGTTGGCTCGACCGCGGAAGCCTTCGCGCGCGCCGCAGCCCAGGCCGACGTGCTCTTCAACTGGTCGGAATCCGGCCCGCTGTTCCGCGAAGTCTTCACCATGTGCCCGCAACTCCGCTGGGTGCATTCGCGCGCCGCCGGCCTCGACAACCTCCTCTTTCCGGAGCTCATCGAAAGCAGCGTGCCGCTGACCAACGGCTCCGGCGTGTTCAGCCCGCCGCTGGGCGAATTCGTGGTGGGCGCCATGCTCTATTTCGCCCAGGATTTCCGGCGCCTCATGCGCTGTCAGGCCGCCGGCGTTTGGGAAACTCGCGACATTGAAGAAATCTCCGGCCGCACCGTTGGCATCGTCGGCTATGGCGATATCGGCCGCGCCGTCGCCACCCGCGCCCGCGCCCTGGGCATGCACGTTCTCGCCTTACGCCGCAGCGGGCCGCCCTCGTCGGGCGGTGACCCCCTGATCGACCACTTCTACGGCCCCGCCACCCGCCTGGAGATGATCGCCCGCTGCGATTACCTGGTGGTCTCCGCGCCCCTCACCCCGGAGACTCGCGGCATGATGGGCGCCGCCGAGTTCGCCGCCATGCAGCCGCACGCCGTGGTCATCAACGTGGGCCGCGGCCCGGTGATCGACGA
>Ga0187884_10000355_pt1 | contig 46562 bp, 35 predicted proteins | sample June2016WEW_20_4_FD_132983 | JGI IMG/M metagenome (GOLD analysis project Ga0187884, IMG submission 132983) | Peatland microbial communities from SPRUCE experiment site at the Marcell Experimental Forest, Minnesota, USA - June2016WEW_20_40 | ecosystem: Environmental > Terrestrial > Soil >...
CATGGCGTGGCTGATGCCGCGGCCGGCCATCACCAGCAGCTCGAGCGCGTTATCGAACGAAGCCGAATCGCTGCCGCCGGGCTGGATGATGGGGAACAGCTTCTTGATATCGGCGCCGAACAAGGGCGATTCCAGCACCGACTGCCGCGCGTGCATCCAATTCACATTGCCGCGCAGCGTGTTGATTTCCCCGTTGTGCGCGATGAACCGGTAGGGGTGCGCCAGTTGCCAGGTGGGAAAAGTGTTGGTGGAGAAGCGTTGGTGCACCAGGCAGAGCGCGCTGACCACGTCCGGATCGCTCAGCTCGGGATAGAAGTTGGCGATTTGCGGCGCCAGCAGCAGGCCCTTGTAGACGATGGTGCGGCACGAGAACGACGGCATGTAGAAGAAGCTCTTATCGGGCAGATCCGACTTGGCAACCTCGGTTTCGGCGCGTTTGCGGACCAGATACAGTTTGCGCTCGAGCTGATCCTCGTTCATCCCCTTGGCGCGGCCGACGAAAATCTGCTGGATGTAGGGCTGGCTGTTGCGCGCCTCGCGGCCAATGGCGGCGCCATTGATGGGAGTGTCGCGCCAGCCGAGCACGGTGAGACCTTCCTCGGTGACGATGCGCTCCAGAATGCCTTCGCATTGCAGGCGATCGTGGCGTTCCACCGGAAGGAACGTCATGCCCACGCCGTATTCGCCGACGGCCGGCAGCGTGAAGCCGCGCTTGGCGCACTCGCGGGCGAAGAACTTGTGCGGGATCTGAATCAGCACGCCGGCGCCGTCGCCGGTTTCCGGATCGCAGCCGCACGCGCCGCGGTGGGTCAGGTTGATCAGCACCTGAATGCCCTTGACGATGATGTCGTGCGATTTCTGGCCTTTGATATTGGCAACGAAGCCGATGCCGCAGGAGTCGCGTTCTTGGGCTGGGTCATAGAGACCCTGTGGTTGGGGCAGGCCGCGAGGCATAACGCTGTCATTCATAAATCGTCCCGATGTCATCCACGACTCGCGGAGGGTAGTCCGGCCGCGGCTGATGCTGTTTCGGCGGTTGCCTTAGCTCACCAGTTTACCAGCAGAGCTACTATTAGGCAACAGAAAATTGATTCTATAACTAGATTAGCACAGATTATGATATACTGAACGGGTGAGCTTCTGGGATCTTCGCCTTTTCAAGGAGATAGCTGTCACGGGCAGCATGAGCAAAGGAGCTAAGCTCTGCGGTGTCACCCAATCTGCGGCGAGCCAACATGTGCAGGAGGTGGAACGGCGCTTGGGAGCGCCCTTGCTGGACAGCTCCAAGAGGCCCCTGGAACTGACGCCCGCCGGTAAGCTGTACGCCGACTTCTGCCGCGATGTGATGCGGCAGGAAGACGAGTTTCAGCTCGCGCTGGAGCGGCTCAAACAGGAAGTGGAAGGCACCGTGCGGGTGGCGTCGATCTATTCGATCGGGCTTTCGGAGATGAGCCGGCTGAGCGAAGAGTTTTCCTTGAGTCACCCCACCGCGCGCCTGGAAGTGGAATACATGCGGCCGGACAAAGTCTATGCCGCGGTGAGCGGCGGCCAGGCGGACCTGGGGCTGGTGAGCTATCCCGAGTCGAGCCGCGAGATTTCCGCGATTCCGTGGCGCGAGGAAGAGATGCGGCTGGCCGTGCCGCCGTCGCACCCGCTCGCCGGCCACCGGCTTGTGCTGGCATCCGACCTGGAGGCAATCGATTTCATCGGCTTCGATGAAGATCTTTCGATTCGCCGCGAAATCGACCGCTTCCTGCGCGTGCGCGGGGTGACGGTGCGGATGGTGATGCACTTCGACAACGTCCAGATGATCAAGGAAGCCGTGGCGTTGGGATCGGGCGTCAGCATTCTGCCCGCGCGCAGCATGCAGGCGGACGTTGATCGAGGGCGGCTGGTAGCGGTGGGGCTGGAAACTCCGGGCCTGGTGCGGCCGGTGGGCATCGTGCACCGGCGGCGAAAGAAATTCAACCGCGCCGCACAAGCGTTTTTGGAGCTGCTGCTGCCCGGCGGCGCGGAAAATGCGAGGCTGGCGGGGTAGCCGTGGCGCACGCGTCCACGCGTGCAGAGTCGCGAGTCATCGCGACTTTTCTTCGCCCGCGCCAGCAAGAATGTCGCAGCCAAGAAATGTCGGCACGACTGCCGACACAGCACGCGTGGACGCGCGCGCCACGAGTTACCGGTCCGTCAGCGCCGCGGCCGCGATTTGCGCGATATCGAGCAGCTTGGGTGGCGACTGGGTGAGCGTGCCGAGGGCGTCGCGAAACATGCTCTGGCAGAACGGGCAAGCGGTGCCGATCACGGGGGCGCCGGTGGCCACCAGTTCTTCGGCGCGCGCCAGGTTGATGCGTTTGCCTTTCTCCTCGCCGAGAAACATTTGCCCGCCGCCGGCGCCGCAGCAGAAGGAGCGCTTGCGGGCGCGCGGCGGATCGGCTACATCCGCGTAGCGCGCCAGTACGCTGCGCGGTTCGTCGTAGACATCGCGGTAACGGCCCAGATAACAGGGATCGTGGAATACGACGGTACCGGCCGAGGCTTGGGCGACCGGCAGCCGATTGGCATCGCTTGTTCCCAACCGCGCCAGCAGTTCGCTGTGGTGCTCGATTCTGAACGCGGCTCCATACTCGCGCCAATCGGTGCCGATGGTGCGCACGCAATGCGGGCAGATGGACACCATGCGAGCCACGTGCGCCGTGCGCAGCGTTTCGATGTTGGCCTCCGCCACCTGGGCGCCGGCGAGATCGTTGCCCAGCCGGCGCGCCGGATCGCCGGTGCATTTTTCCTTGCGCAGCACGCCGAAGGTGACGCCGGCGTGGCGCAGCACGCGAGCCAGCGCCAAAACGATCTCCCGTCCCTGGGGATCGTACGCGCCCATGCAGCCCAGCCAGAGGCAATATTCCTGCGCACCGTCGAAATAGGGCAGCTCGTTTTTCTCGATGAACTTCTGCCGCTCGGCGGGGGCGAAGCCAAGCGCGTTACCATTGCGCTCCAGGTTGAGGAACAGCTTGGAGCCGTATTCGTTCTCCCATTTTCCGGTGTTCACCGCGCCGCGGCGCAGGCCGACGATCAGCGGCAAATGCTGAATCCCCACCGGGCACTCGAATTCGCAGCCGCCGCAGGTGGTGCATTGAAACGCGGCTTCTTCGTCGATGTGCCGGCCCAGCAGCGGCGCTTCGCCATTCGTTCCGAATTCGTTCAAGTAACGGCGAATTCCCAGCACGATTTCCTTCGGGTTCAAGATCTTTCCGGTCGAGTACGCGGGGCAATGCTCGGTGCAGCGTCCGCATTCGACGCAGGTGAATGCCTGCAAGGCGTCGATGCGGGTTATGTCTTTGCCGGTGTCGAGACCGAAATCCTCATCACCCGCGAGCGGCGGTATGCGGCTGAAGCCTTGCCGCCGCAGGAACACGGTCACCGGGCTGAGCGCCAGGTGGAGATGCTTGGTGTGCGGAATCAACGGCAAAAACGACAGAATCGCCAGCGTGTGCAGCCACCAGTTCACGTGGGCGCCGGTGCCCTCGGGTAGCCGCAGCCCCGCCAGGTAGGTGAGCATCAGGAAAAAGATCAGCCCCGCGATCACGCCCGATTCCTTCGAGATCTTGCCGAGCCAGACCGGCCGCGCGACGAAGCGGCGCCCGAAAAGGCCGGTGATCGCCACCGCGACCGCGACCGCCCAGACGGCGACGAAATCCAAATAGGCGCGGCCCCATGCGCTCTCTGCCGAAAGCAACCGCAAGCCGAACGCCTCGGCGAAATGATTCAGCGTGACCAGCGCGAAGGCGCAGAATCCCCAGAACACGAACGCGTGCGCCAGCCCCGCGAGCGGGCGCCCGCCAATCACCTTGCCCTGCGCGGCGACTTCCCAAAGAAAGCTGCGAATGCGCGGACCGATCGGCGCGAGGCTATAGTCCGGCGTCGAGCGGGCAGTGCGCAACACGCGAACCACAGTGCGAAAGCGCCGCCAGAACAGCCACGCCGAAGCGCCGGCGAGCAAAATCAGAATGAAGCGTTCCAGCCACGATGCGTGCATCGGGATTCGCCAGAGTCTCAAATGTAGCACTGGTGGGGCATCCTTCAGGTTGCCGGTTTTCTTCGCCGGCTCCGCGCCCGCCGCGGCTAGAATCAATAAGGAGGTTTCCTTGCGCATTGTCGTTTCCGGCGCGGCCGGGTTCATCGGGTCTCATTTTTGCGACCGCCTGTTGGCGGAGGGGCACACGGTGGTGGGGCTCGACAATTTCCTTAGCGGAGCCAAACGCAACCTGGGGCACCTGGCGGACGAACCGCGTTTCCGGCTCATCCAGCAGGACATCACCGAGCCGTTTTCGATCGCGGGCGTGGTGGATGTGGTGGTGAACATGGCTTCGCCCGCCAGCCCGAAGGACTATCTCGAGCACCCGATCGAAACCCTCGCGGTGGGCTCGGCCGGCACGCAGCGCATGCTCGACCTGGCACTGGAGAAGTGCGCGCGCTTCCTGCTGACTTCCACTTCGGAATGCTATGGCGACCCGGAGGTCCACCCGCAGGTGGAAACGTACTGGGGCCACGTGAATCCGGTCGGGCCGCGCTCGTGCTACGACGAAGGCAAGCGGTTCGCCGAAGCACTGACCATGGCCTACTACCGCAAGCACGGCGTGGACACCGGCATTGCGCGCATCTTTAATACTTACGGCCCGCGCATGAAACTGAATGATGGCCGCGTGGTGCCGGCCTTTCTTTGCGAGGCGCTCGCCGGGACGCCGATCACGGTTTTCGGGCGTGGCTCGCAGACCCGCAGTTTCTGTTACGTGACCGACTTGGTGGACGGCATCTACCGGCTGATGCTCTCCGGCGAGCGCTACCCGGTGAACCTGGGCAACCCGCACGAAATGACGATCCTCGAGTTCGCGGAGTACATACGGCGGCTAACGGGTTCGCATTCGCCCATCGAGTTCCGGCCGCTACCCGAGGACGACCCCAGGCAGCGCTGCCCCGATATCGGCAAGGCGCGCGCGGCGCTAGGCTGGGAGCCGCAAGTGACGCTCGAAGAAGGCCTGCGCCTCACCGTGGAGTATTTCCGCCGTGAAACCGCCGGCGCGATGAATGGCTAGAACGCATTTCATAAATGGCACGCGATCACGAGCACCTTCCTGGGGGCTTCGCCCGTCGCGGCCGTCCGCGGACACGCCACCCCATCGCTCCCACCGGGCCCCAATGACACTGTTCGGCGGAATTGGGCGCGCGCGAGGCCAAGCGCAGTGGAAATCCGCGGGCGAGATGGCTACCCGATACCAGCACTGCGCGCGGCAACGCGGGTGACGCTCGACCAGTCCAGATCGGCTTGTCCGTGAGCCACGGCCGAGAGTAAATGATCGTGGATCAGGCTGGCAAGCGGCATCGGCGCGGCGAGTTCCTCAGCCGTTTCGAGCACCAGACGGACGTCTTTGAGCCCCAAGCGCACCGCGAATCCGGCCGGTTCGAACTTCTCGTCGACAGCCAAACCTCCGTAGTTCGCATAGACCGGCGAGCCGAACAACGCACTCATAATCTCCAGGAAGGCGCGGGGTGGTACGCCGGCCTTGCGCAGCGTGGCGAAAGCCTCGCCGAACGCCTCCAGCATGGCGGCGATCATGAAGTTTCCGCAAAGCTTGGCGGCATTGGCCTGCGCAGGATCGGAGCCAACCACAAATGTCTGGCGGCCGATGGCGTCGAACAGGGGCCGGCAGCGCTCCACGAGTTCCGGCGGACCGGCGGCCACCACAAGGAGATTCTTGCTTTCGGCGGCTTCTGGACGGCCGAAAACGGGGACGCTCAAATACATCTGCCCGCGCCGGCGGTGTTCCGCGGCGAGCCGCCTGGCGAGCGCGGTGCTGATGGTGCTGCACGAAATGTGGATCGCACCGGCCGGAAGCGCGGAGGCGATGGCGTTTTCGCCGAAGACGATCTGTTCGACCGCCCGGTCGTCGGCGACCATGGTCATGACGGCCTCCGATTCGCAACAGGCACCGGCCGGGGAATCGGCGATACGGGCGCCACTGGCTACCAGGGCCTCCGCCTTATCCCGGCTGCGGTTGAATACAACTAGCTCATGGCCGGCACGAAGCAGGTTGCGCGCCATGCCGGAACCCATACGGCCGAGTCCGATGAAACCAATCTTCATACCAGTAAGGATAATCGACCGGGCGGCCCAGGAGCGGGTTACGTGGCGTGTCTGACGGAGAGCCGCCCGGCGCAATCCCGCGATCAATTCACTTCTCGCTCTGATTTTGACCCCATCCAACGATCTTTCAACGCCCTCTGTTTTCTCAACCGGTTACGTCTGGTCCTCGATTCCACGTCTGACGCACCTACTTTCCAGCTTTCGGACCTCTAGGCACCGGCGGCAGAGCCACCACGGCAACTTCAGCGATAGGCGAAAATCATCGCGTAGACGATCAGGCCGATCAACACCAGGCCGATGGTAAGAGCGGTGAAACCGAGGCGGCGCCAGAATCTCACGTCGCGGGGCGCGGGCGCGGGCATCATCATCTGGGCCAACTCGCCGCTCTCCACCAGTTGACGGTACTCCCGGGGACGGTCGCGCTCAAACTCCTCGAGCGGCATGCCCTCGGTGAAAATCACGGTGTCCATGGGGAATTTTTCGGGACGGAAGTGGGTGTTGAAAAAGTGAACTACAAAAATGAAACTCACGGCCAGAAGGGCTTCATCGCTGTGGATCGTGGTGGCGACATTGACGGCCCAGCCGGGGAAAACGTGCGTGAAGATCTCCGGAAACCACAGCAGCAGGCCCGTGCCACCGATCACGGCTACGCCCCAGAACACCGCGAAATAGTCGAATTTCTCCCAATAGGTCCAGCGGCCGTATTCGGGACGAGGGCCGCGCTTGAAGAACCATTTGAGGGAACCGAGCAGCTCGTGCCAGTCGCGCCGATTGAAGAGCATACTCTCTTCGCCGGCGATGAACTGTCGCCAGCTCTTGCCGCTCGAGCGCCGCTGCTTCACCAGATCGTACGCGTGAAGCCCGAAGTAAGTGAATGTCAGGCAGGCGCAGAACCGATGGATCAGGCCCGCTGCTTCAAAACCGCCCAGGAGGTGGGCCAGAAACTTGGCCCAGCCCGCGTAGGAAAACTTCAGAATCATGCCGGTCAGCGCGAGACCGAGGAAGCTGGAGACAACCATCAAGTGGAGGTTGCGATGGAAGCGCCGGAAACGGCGCACATAAGTTCCGGCTTCCGCTGGTCCGTTCTTGTTCCGCTTGCGGTATTCGAACGATCGCGGCAGCCACAAGGCGGTGTGCACGCCGGAGACCACCAGCGTGCCGATCAGCAGGGTGGTCATGCCCCAGAAGGTGACGAACAGGAAAGGATACTTTTTCGGATCGTGGTGGGTGGCGTGTGTCAGATAGCCGGCGAACTGGCGGTGGGACCCGGTATGGCACTTTCCGCAGGTAGCGACGATGTTGTTGCGGCTGAGATGCGAGCGCGGATCGTTGACCGGCAGAATGTCGTGCGCTCCATGACAGTCGTAACACTTGGCGGTCTTCAGGTATCCCAATTTGGAGACCTTCCCGTGGAACGTGTCGAAGTACGCCTCGGTGATCTGCTGGTGACAGCGGCCACATTGGTCCATGATGCTCAGCCGGAACTCGGAAAGGTCCGTGCGCTGGATGCTGTGGGCGGAGTGGCAATCGGCGCAGACCGGCAGCGGTTTCCCGGAGCGAGTGACCTTGGGGCTGTGAACGCTGGCGGTGAATAACTCGTAGATGCCGCGATGGCATTGCGCGCAGGTTTCGGCGATGTGCGCGCGGTTCACGCTGGAGCGTGGGTCGCGGCTGGGTAGCTCGTGGTGCGGGGTGTGGCAGTCGGCGCAATTGGCGGTGACGGTCAGGCCGGCCTGCAGGAGCCCTTTGCCGTGGATGCTCTCTCGGTAATGGTCCACGATGTGATTCTGCTTGCCGGTGTAGCGAACGGCGGCCTTATGCCCTTCCTGGTGGCATTTTGCGCACAGCGCGGGGACGTTGCGCGAGAATGTAGGATCGGCGGAATCGAGCTTGCCCAGGGTGCCGTGCGGGCTGTGGCAGTCCTCGCAGAGGGGCGCGTCGGGACTGCCTTGCGCGGCCAGGGTGCCGTGCGTGCTTTCGCGGTACTGGTCCACTACCTTGTCGTGGCAGATGGAGCAATCCACCTTATCCTTGATGGTGTCGCAGGCTCGCACGTCAGACGGGGTCCCGCCGGTATGGCATTGCACGCAGGCGATGCGGGAATGGCGGGAGCCGGCCAGTTCGGCCGCGTTGACGTACATCGATCTGGATTGTCCGGAGCCCGTGCCCTTCAGGTTGGGATTCGAGTGGCAGCTCAGGCAATCGCCGTTCGACATCCCCTCCGTGTAATAAACCTTGCGGATTTCGTGCGGCTCGTGGCAGTCGACGCACGCTGGGATCAGGTGCGGCTGCTTTTCCCACAGTTCGCCGCGGATCACCTGGCGGTGCACCTGCTCGATCATCGCGTGGCACCGCGTACAGGTTTTGGCGATGTTCTGCTTGGCGATAGAGGAGCGTGGATCCGTGTGGGGAAGCTGGTTGTGCGCCGTATGGCAACTGGTGCATACGGCAGTAACGGTCAGACCCTGCTTGAAAAGACCGATACCGTGAATGCTGTCCTTATAATTCTCGGATATGTTGGTCTGCGAGATGGCGCGCGTCTTGCTGACTTCTGTGCCTTCGCTGTGACAGCCGCCGCAGAGCCGCGGAACGTTGATGGTAGCGACCGGCGACTTCATGTTGGACGGGGGCAGAATGTCATGCGTGCCGTGGCAGAGCTTGCAGTTGGGGGCATACGGGTCGTTCTGGGCCGCCTTCTTCCCGTGGACGCTGGCGGCGTACTGGCTCTGTTCTTCGCTGTGACACTGGCCGCAATTGACGGGGGCCAGTTTTTCCGGATGCGGTACCTCCTTGATGTCGGTGTGGCAGGCAACGCAATCGAGGGCGGCATGCGGCGACGCCTTTAAGGCGGCCGCATGGAAGCCCGGAGGCACTCCGGCTTGGCGCTTGCCCGTGCGCGGGCCGGGATCATGGCAGCCGAGACAATCCTCGGCGTGCGGCTGCGCCGCCTGCTGGCAGCGGAGGTTGGCGGTCAGGAGGGTCGCAATGGCAGCGAGCCGGAATAGGTTCCCAGCCGTCATAGTGTGGTGTTTTTCGACAAACGGCCCGTTGCGAAGCTCCAAAACGGGACATAAGGACCTCTTTAATCCTATACTGTGCAGAAATTTGCGTCAAGTTGTGAAAAAACCGGCTTCAGAAATCCAATTTGGATGTACGCTTCCAATATGCGGAAGCGTTTACTTGGCGCATCAGTTGTCGTGATGGTCGCCTGGAGCCTGGCTTCCTGCGACACCGCGGCGAGAAGTGCCGCGGCACCGGTACCCGAAGCGGAGCAGGTGGTCAGCGCAGCCCTGAAGCAGCTATACATGGCTGCCAGCACGGCGCCGCCGCAGTCCCCGGCGCAGCAAAAGGTGATTCTGCAGATGGCCGAGAAGGCGTCCAACGGGAAAGAACTGCTGCTGGTGATGCGGGCAGCGGTCGGAGTGTTCCCTGCCGGGACCGGGTCGCAAGAACGGAGCGCGGAGAACCAAGTGCGCTCCATCGTGACGGCCAAGATGATGGAGCTTGGAACGCTGGACCAACTGATTGAGTACGCGATGCAGTACTCTGTCAACCCGGAGAGTGCCCGGCCCTTCGTCCAGCGTATGTTTCAACTTGGGAGTGAGACGTCTGGTCCGCGAGTCTGGTACCGAATCAGAGTAGCTGCTTCCCGTTTGAAGGTAGGTGATCTGGAGCGGCAGGCGCAAACCAGGGGAGACCAACTGGCAGGCAGATAACACGGCTCAACGCGGGCCTGCCGCAGTGACAGGAAGGCCAATACGATGAGAGTCTTGGTAAGTAAGCACGGACCCAACCAGCGGGAAGGGACAGCCGCAGCGGCACAACACCCCGAGCGCATCATCCTGACTTTGAGCTTCTCGATTCTCGGGATAGCGTTGGTTTACTTCGGCACTTTGTATCTGATTGCGCACTGACGATGCACCGCTCGCCGCCGTCCGGCCCGAATAGAAACAAGAGTTCCAGGTAGAGACAGGCAGGGGATGGGCCCTAATGCGAGCTGCGGCCGAGAGACTTGGATTCCAGGCTGAAAAGGAAAGTATACTGGAGAGCGTGCGCCGTCTGCCCGTCCTTCTGGCATTTCCGCTCCTGTCTGCCGGGCCGCCCGCCACCTTCGTCGAGCACACCATCGCCACCGACCTCCGCGGAGGCTACCAGGTCGTGGTCGCGGACCTCAACCACGATGGCAAGCCCGACCTCATTGCGCTCGCGAGCGGCATGAGCGAGCTCGTCTGGTATGAGAATCCCGGCTGGCAGCGCCACGTCCTCGCGACCAGCCAGTCCCGCATGATCAACTGCGCCGTCATCGGCAACGAAATCGTTCTCGCCAGCGAATTCAGTAACGAAGCCAAGAACTCCATCGGCCTTGTCAGTGTTCTTCGCCCCGGCCCCGATCCGCTCCAGCCCTGGACCGCTACCGAAATCGACCGCCTGCCCACCAGCCACCGCCTGCGTGTCGCGGATCTTTTCGGCGATGGCCACCCCGTCGTCGTAAACGCCGCGCTCACCGGCGCCAGAGCCACCGCTCCCGACTACCGCGATCAAACCCCGCTGGTCTACTACCGCCCCGGCGAATGGAAGCGGCGCGTCATCAGCACCGAAAACTCCGGCGTTGTGCACGGCATCTTCATCACCGATTCCAACTGTATCCTGACCGCCAGCTTCACCGGCATTCACCAATTCTGTGCGACCAAGGGCGGGGCCTTCCAGCGCATCGAAATCGCCAAAGGCGATCCGGCGCCCTGGCCCAAGTCCGGATCGAGTGACGTTGCCGTAGGACATCTCGGCGCGACTCGATTCCTCGCCGCCATCGAACCCTGGCACGGCAACCAGGTCGTCGTTTACACCCAGAAAAACTCCCAATGGGAACGCGACGTAATCGACGACTCTCTGCTTGATGGCCACACCATCCAGACCGCCGACTTCAACCACGACGGCAACGATGAAATCGTCGCCGGCTTCCGCGGCCAGCCCCATTCCGTCTACCTCTACACCTACAATGCCGCTGCCAAACGCTGGGCCCGTTCCGATCTCGACAAAGGGGGAATGGGGGCCGCTTCCTGCGCCATCGCCGACTTGAATGGAGACGGCCGCCCCGATGTCGTCTGCATCGATTCCAACCGTCTCAAGTGGTACGAAAATCGCTGAGCCACTCGCACGAAATGCCGGCTAATATCGGCCCGATGCCCGCCGGCGGCAACGACGGCCACAGTTCTGGAGGTCGTTGAGAACGATCGGCGCGCGCCGTCCCTCGGTGATCACCGCAAAAACGGCCATCTGCGTCCCGACAAATTCCACGGCGACTGGAACTTAGTGCTGCGCCTGGCCTAAAGACGCATCGCATCCGTCCGTCCGGAATTCGAATCGCAACCGCCGTGTGCTCTCGCCGTCGTTGCCGGCATCGCTCGCCGGCCTGAACCTCCAGCGGCGCGCCGCTTGCAGGGCCATCCTGTCAAAATACTTGCTCCCTGCGCGCGATTCGAGTTCCGCGTCCACCACCGCACCGGACCGATCGACGCTGACCTTTACGTTGACCGTCACCCTGCCCCGAATCGTTCCGAGAATCTGCGGAGGAACTTCAGGCACAAAGCGATCGACAACGTCTGCGGCAGGGGGCCTCTCGGCGGAATTGTCCGTGGCAGGCCCCGATGCCGGAGGCGTGGGCACTAGCGTAAGCGCGTCAGACGTCTTGCCTCCACTCGGCGCTGCAACTTCCTTGGCTACCGGCGCAGCCGGAACGGTCTCAGGTTTCTCCTGCACCGCGGCCTGCCCCGAGGGTTCGGGACGACGGGGCTCGGTCCCAGGTGACCTCAACGCATGCATCAAGATCACTCCGGTGAAGATCAGCACTCCCAATATGGCTACCGCCGCCACCGGAAAAAGATACTGCCGCTTCCGCTCCGCCTTATGCACCGCCGGTTTCGTGACTGGGATAGTCTCCGCAACGCCCGGACGCGCGTGTGGCGCGGATGAGGCGGGCTGCAACGCGAGGGCAATTTCCTCGAGGGAGCAGCGCGATCGAGGGTCCGATCGCAGACAACGGCGCGCAATATCGAGGAACGGCGTCTCCAGGTGCTCCGGTACGACCGGATCGCAAGTCCCGGCAGGGTCCCACGCCGGCGCTCGTTGCGTCAGCGCCTCCACCAGCATCATGCCGAGCGACCAGACATCCCCGGCCGGCGCAATACCGTCGCGGCTCTCGGGCGCGCCATTAGGGTTCCGCTCCCAGAGATCGTCGCTCGACTCGCCGATCCGCAAGAGCCCGTCACTCGAGATTTTTATCCGATCACCGGCAGCCATGATGTTCGTGGGGGTCAGGCAACCGTGCACGAAGCCGTTTGCGTGAACGTAGGCCAGCGTCTCTTGCACAGCCACCAGCATTTCGCGCGCCTCTGGCGGCGCAAGCGGCCGGATCGGAATCACTTGCGACAGATCTTCTTCGGCGTGCTCCATGACAACGTAGACCAAGCCAGTGCCGTCGAGCTGACAAGTTCCGAAGTGAACGATGGAAAGTAAACCGGGGTGCGACAGCCTCGCGGCAAGTTCCCGCCGCAACATCCAGGCGTGCGCCTTACCCGAATCGGCCGGAATCAGCTTGATCACGGCCTTTTGCGGAGTTCCTTGGCCGTATTCTGTGAGGAACACGGCGCTGTGTGCGGAGCCGCCCAGGTACTGGCGCAGATGGAAGTCCCCATCGATAACGCGACCTTCCCACTGCTTCCATTCCATGATCGTGATCTCCCTGAAAGGAACTAGACGCGCTTTCGCTTGTGCCGAAAAAGTAAATGTTGTATTCAGCGCGGGTCTGAAGTCAATATTGTCTCTGATAGACTCGGCAGATTTCGCCACTCTCGGCCGAGGAGCGGATTGGCTTTACATAAGAGACAATCCGGATATCCAGTTTTCTCCGAAACCAGATTGCTGCGCGCTTAAGTACCTTTTTTGCAACGCGATGTGGTTGCGCGGCGTTCCGCTCTCGATCCAAGGGCCATCGGTTCGAGTCACGCCTGGAAGTTCTCGGGTAGTTGTCAATAAGCCATTTGGTATCAGCACCTTCCGGCAAACGCGGCAAACAAGCCAGCGGCAGCGGCGTCACACGCCAGCGAGGCTGGTCTCTTCCAATCCAACCTACAACGAGCGCTACCGCGCACTGGTTCCCTGTTCTACGTGCCCGGCGGAAGCAAGCAGATGACCGGCTTTCGGCGTAAAGAAGACATGCCACGCGGCAGAAACAAAGCGGAAGTTTCGTATGAAGATCATCTTCGATTCGCCCTCCGGCCGCTTGACCCAGCGTGTGGGCACTTCGGTCGCCGTGTAGCCCAGGCGCAAGGGTCGTAGAATCAGCTCGGCGCAGAATTCATGCGTACCGTACGCCCATTTGACCTCGCGCAGTATCTCGCTGCGGATCAGCTTGTAGCCGAAAGTGATGTCATGGATCGATGTGCGATACAGAATACGGAAAATCAGGTTGTAGCCGAAATTCAGAACCAGTTTTACCGGGTTGTAACCGGTGAAGCCGCCGCCGCGCATCCACCGGCTGGCGCAGACGATATCCACTCCGGTCTCCTCGGCTTTGCGTATGATCGCAGCCGCATCCGCCGGATTGGTCTCCAGGTCGCTTGACATGATGAGTGTGTAAGTGCCAGTAACATACGGAATGGCTTCCCGGTACGCCCAACCTATACCGGCGCGCGGACCCTGAACAATGATGCGGACGTCCGATTCGCGGCCGAGTTCGTCACACAGCGCCATGCACTCGGGGCTTGATTTGGGATGCACAACGATCAGGATTTCGATCGGCCACTCATGCAACTGGTTCCGAATCTGCCGCACCGATTCGCGCAAAAGCTCGGTTTCCGAGTACACGGTCATCACGACCGAGATTCTCATGGTCACTCCTTCGGAACTGGTGTGTCGTCGTCACAATGCCTTGAGACACGGAATCCGAACCGCCGGCCACGTGGCAGGCCGCGATCCAGAGCCGCATCAGATGAGCCGTTTCGTGTACAAAGCCCCGCGATGCATCGTTCCAAGCCTGCCCTTGGAACTTCTCTACCGCTTCTTCCAGAAGGTGACTCAGCGACAAATAAGCCTCCAACCCAGTCGAGCCGCTCAGTGGAACATCGATCAGCCAGGCCAAAATGTCTTCCAGCAAAACGACCGCGGGCAGCTCGGCAGTGGCGTCATTCAAATAGTTATGACTGTTTCTGCGGTGATCGGCTATCGGTGTTCCGAAACGTGCCGTACCGCCCAGATGCTTGGCGCACGCCAAAGCGAAATAGCCGGAGAAGATGTCTCCATACCGGTCCACCTTAGCGCCGCGGAGCGGATAGCCCATCCGGATAAAATAGTAAGTGGGGAGTATCTCCCTCCGCACAGCCGTATTCTGTGAGTTCACGGGAGACCACGTTCCAGCGTCCAGCACCACGGATCGATTCTTAAAGCCAGTCACTCTCGGGTGCAGTCCTAACCAGGTGATCGCGTCGACGTCCGGGTCTTGCATCCAGAGGCCGGCATTGATCATGATGTCGGCGTCGCCGGTGCAGGTTCGCAGCGCGGAACCCTCATGCCTCGCAAAGTACGGATAACCACGGGCGTACACCGAGGGAACATCAATCTGTAAAAGGTCGCAGATGTTCAAAAAGTGGCTCTCAGAGCTTGCAATCAGATACGACTCCCGGCCATACAGAACACTGGCATGAGCGGCGAAGTAGTCCTCGCCGTCGCTACAGAAGTTATCGTCATCGATGGAGATCAGAAAATCGGAACCCCGCTCCCACGCCATGAGGAATCCCACGTTCCGCCGGTTGTCCAAGTTGTAAGGGATAAACCCGGAGGGCAGTCCAACTCGTTTGAGAAAGGCTTCCTGTTCTTCGAGCGCCGGGCAGACAACTTTCAATCCCTGGCGCGCCAGACGAGTACAAGTCTCGAACGCCGCCGCCGGAGTTTTCCTGTCCGGTATCACGATTACATCGAGTTCATCCAGGTGGCCATAGCACTCGAAATTGCGACGGTAGGCATCCAGAATAACTGGATCGAAGATTGTGGTCAGGACGAGGGTCGCTTTGGGCATCGCACGTCTACCCGGCGACTTCCGGTGAAGAAGTCATCTCGGAGCCAGCTTAGCGGCAATGCGGTGGCGTATCAATAGTTTATAAAGACAGTTGGGCGTATTGTCGAAAGTTAGCACCGGCCTATCGCTTTCGCCGTGATGGACATGCTCGGGTACCGGCTCGATGATGGGCGGACTCTGAACCGTCTTATTTCGCCTTATCTTCGCTATTCTATCGCTGAAGTCTGAGCGCCCCAACGCGACCGCGTGTGATCAGCCGGCGCGCTTGCTTCCGCACGCCGGGATCGTATACGATTGGCGTTTCAAAGAGAGAAACAGCGATGGTGACGAAGGGCCCGATTCTCAATATCGCACTTTCCTGCCTGCTGGCTTCATGGGCGGCGGCCCCGGCCCAGCCGCCACAGAGCGACGCTTTGACCACTCCGCCGGCGCAGCGCAGCGGACAAGGCGGTGTGCCGCAAGCTCAGCATCCGGCGCCTCCACGCCCGGCCGGCTCTGAACCAGCGCCGGCATCGCCGCGCCCGGCCCCGCCGGAAGAGAAGACCGTGGTCACCCAGCACGCGGCGCGCATCGGCGGCGAAGACATCCACTACACCGCCACCGCCGGCACGTACGTTCTCAAGGCCGATGACGACACGCCCAAAGCGACTTTCTTCTATGTGGCTTACACCCAGGATGGCGTCTCGGACACCGGCAAACGGCCGGTGGCTTTTGTGTACAACGGCGGGCCCGGCTCGGCTTCGCTGTTCACGCACATGGGCATGGGGCCGCGGCGTGTCGTGCTCACACCCGACGGTCACGGCATGCCGGCGCCGTACAGCATCGTCGACGACGAGGATTCCAACCTGGATTCGACCGATCTGGTATTCGTCGACGCCATCAACACCGGCTACAGCCGGCCCGCGCCAGGCCAGAGCGCCGCGCAGTTCTACGGCGTCACCGAAGACGCCAACTGGTTCGCCGATTTCATTTACCAGTACATCACCCGCAATGAGCGCTGGGCCTCGCCCAAATTCCTGATCGGCGAAAGCTACGGCACCACGCGCTCGGCCGAGTTGGCCGGCGTTCTCGAACATCGCCGCCAGATCTACCTGAACGGTATCGTACTGCTTTCCACGGTAGCGTTTTCCGACTGGGGCGCCGACGACCGAGACATCTTCTACCTGCCCACCTACACCACCACCGCCTGGTATCACCACCTCTTGCCGCCCGATTTGCAAAAGGAGAGTATCGAATCCGTGGCCCAGGCGGCGCGCGAGTTCGCCCACGGCGAGTACGCCCAGGCGCTCGAAAAAGGCGACCAGCTCACTCCGGCCGAGCATCGGAAAGTCGCCGCGGACATAGCCCGCTTCACCGGTCTCAAGCCGCAGTATATCGAAGAAGCCAACCTGCGGATCGTTCCGTCACGCTGGTTCAAGGAGTTGATGCGCGACAAGCGGCGCACCGTCGGCCGCCTAGATTCGCGGTTCCTCGGCATCGACGTGGATGCCGCTGGCGAGCAAGACGAATACGACCCGAGTGAAGCCTCCTATGAAGGTGCCTTCGTGGCCACGTTCCAGGACTACCTGGGCCGCGAGCTCAACTGGAAGAGCCAGATGAACTATGAAGTCAGCGCCAATGTGCATCCGTGGAACGACAACGGCGAAACGCGGGTAGCCGAGGTGCTGCGCTCCGCCATGACCGAGCAGGGCTACCTGAGGGTGCTGGTGCTGTGCGGCTATTACGACGTCGCCACGCCGTTCAACGGCATCGAGGAAACCGTCTCGCACATGAACCTGGAGCCGCCCGTGCGCAAGAACATCGGGTTCGCCTACTACGAATCCGGCCACATGGTCTATATCGACCGCAAGGCGCACGATAAAATGCATAAAGATGTCGACGCGTTCATCAACTCCAGCTACTCGCACTGATGTTGTGTTCCGGCGCTCCAGCCGGCGTCTGGCCGGAGCCGCCCGTTGAGTGCCGCTGAAGAGTTTGAGCGGCTGGTTGCCCTGATGGCCCGCTTGCGCGCGCCCGGCGGCTGCCCATGGGACCGCGAGCAGACCTTCGACAGCATCAAGCCCCACACTCTGGAAGAGACCTACGAGGTGCTCGACGCCATCGACCGCCGCGACTGGCCCGATCTCGCCGAAGAACTCGGCGACTACATCCTGCAGGCCGTCTTCTACGCGCAGATGGCGGCCGAACAGGAGTTCTTCACCATCGAAGACGCGCTGGACGCGATCAACCGCAAGCTGCTCCGCCGCCACCCGCACATCTTCGGCGAGGAATCTGCCGCGACGGCCGGCGATGTGAAGCGCATCTGGAGCGAGGTGAAGGCGGCTGAAAAGGCCGAGCAGGGGCGCGAACAGGAAAGCCTGCTGGCCGGCGTGCCGCGCATTTTGCCCGCGCTGGTCGAGGCGCAGCAGATTACCTCGCGCGCCGCCCAAGTCGGCTTCGATTGGGAGAACCCCGAGCAGGTGCTCGACAAGCTTCACGAGGAACTGCACGAATTCGCCGAAGCGCGCCGCAGCGGTTCGCCCGCCGAACTGGCAAACGAGCTGGGCGACCTGCTGTTCGTGCTGGTCAACCTGGCACGCTTCGTCAAAGTCGATCCGGAGCAGGCGCTGCGCGCGACCAATGCCAAGTTCCGCCAGCGCTTCGGCTACATCGAGCGCAAGCTGGCCGAGCGCGGCAAGAAACCAGCCGATGCGACCATTGAGGAAATGGAGGCGCTGTGGCAGGAAGCCAAGCTGTGATCGAAATCCGGCAGTTGCGCGATCTGTCCCAGTTTGCCGGCGTGGTCGAGCTGCAAAAAGTCATCTGGGGCTTCGACGCAATCGACCTGTTGCCCATGCGGTTTCTGGTGGTGCTCGACAAAGTGGGCGGCCACATTTTCGGCGCTTACGACGGCAAACGCCTGATCGCTTTCTGCTTCGCCATCCCCGGCGTCAAGCCGGGTCCGACGCCATATCTGCACAGCCACATGCTGGGCGTGCTGGTGGGATACCGCAATCGCGGCATTGGCCGCCGCCTCAAGCTCCGCCAGCGCGAGGAGGCGCTCGCCCGCGGCATCGGCCTGATCGAATGGACGTTCGATCCGCTCGAGCTCAAGAACGGCTTCTTCAACCTGGAACGCCTCGGCGCCATCGTGCGCCGCTACGCAGAGAATCAGTACGGCCTCACGGCCAGCCCGCTGCATGGCGGTCTGCCGACCGATCGCTGCACCGCCGAATGGTGGCTGGATTCGCCGCGCGTGAAGCAAATCCTGGCGGGCGAGCGGCCGCCCGTCCACGCCGTCGAGCGCATTTCGTATCCAGCCGCCATAGGGTTCATCCGCAAGCGCGGAACCCGCGCGCGCGAAATTCAAAAAGCCAACGCCGCGCTGTTTCAAGATGCGTTTGCGCGCGGCCTGGCGGTGACCGGCTTCGAGCGCGGTCCCGCCGAGGGAACCTATCTGCTGGAGCTATGGCAATGAAGATCGAACGCATCTCCGTGCGCCAGATCCGCATGCCGCTGGTGCATTTCTTCGAGACCAGTTTTGCCCGCACCTACGAGCGCCACATCATTTTGGTGGAAGCGCAGGCGGGCGGCATTTCCGGCTGGGGCGAAGCGACCGCCGGCGAGAACCCTTTTTACAACGAGGAATGGACCGAATCGGCCTGGCGGATTCTGCGCGATTACGCCGCCCCGCGCGTGCTGGGCCGCGAGCTCGACGGGCCGGAGGCGGTTTACCCGCTCACCGCTTCCATCCGCGGCCACAACATGGCCAAAGGCGGCCTGGAAGCCGCGGTGTGGGACCTGGCCGCGCGCATGGAAGGCGTGCCGCTTTGGAAAAAGATCGGCGGCGGCGCGCGGCGCGAAATACCCTGCGGCGTCTCCATAGGCATTCAGGATTCGGTCGAGGAGTTGCTCGAAACCATCGAGCGCGAGTTGGCCGCCGGGTATCAGCGCATCAAAATGAAGATCAAGCCCGGCTGGGATGTGGACGTGGTGGCGCGCGTGCGCGAGCGCTTTCCGCTCATCAAGCTGATGGCCGACGCCAACTCCGCGTACACCCTGGCCGATGCGGATCGCCTGCGCAAGCTGGACGATTTCTACCTGATGATGATCGAGCAGCCGCTGGCCCACGACGACATCATCGACCACGCCGAGTTGCAGGCGCGCTTGCAGACGCCCATCTGCCTGGACGAATCCATTCGCAACGCGCACCACGCTGCCCAGGCCATCCGCCTGCGCGCCTGCCAAATCCTCAACATCAAGCTGGGCCGCGTGGGCGGCTTCGCCGAAGCGCGCCGTGTGCACGACGTGGCGCAGGCCGCGGGTATACCCGTTTGGTGCGGGGGCATGCTGGAAGCCGGCATCGGCCGCGCGCACAACGTGGCGCTGGCCACGCTGCCCAATTTCGTGCTGCCCGGCGACGTGTCCGCCAGCCGCCGCTACTGGCAGCGCGATATCATTCAGCCGGCGGTCGAAACCACTCCGCAGGGCACCATCGAAATTCGCGATCAGCCGGGCTTCGGCTACGCGCTCGATCGCGAATTCATCGCCGCCATCACAGTGCGCGAGGAGACGGCCGGTTGAACGCCTTCTTCTCGCTGCTCGGCCGAAACCGAAACTACCGCTACATGTGGGTGGGCCAGATCGTGAGCGAAATCGGCGACCACTTCAACAACATCGCCGTGTTCAGCCTGGCCGTTGCGGCCACCCGCTCTGGCATGGTGGTGAGCGGAGTGATGCTCTCGCGCGCCATTCCAGCCATGCTGATCGGGCCTGCCGCCGGCGTGGTGCTCGACCGCCTCAACCGCAAGCGGGTGATGATTGCGAGCGACCTGATCCGCGCCGTGGTCGCGCTCGGCTTCATCCTGGCCATTGGCCGCGGCGACACATGGCTGCTCTATTCGTTGAGTGCGCTGCTGATGGGTGCTTCGCCCTTCTTCACCGCCGGCCGCTCCGCCATTCTGCCCGCCATCGCCACACGCGAGGAGTTGCACGTCGCCAATTCGCTCACGCAGACCACGGGGTGGACCACGCTCACCATCGGCACCTTCCTCGCCGGCGTCAGCGTGATGCAGTTCGGCTACCGCTGGGCCTTCGTGGGCAATGCGCTCTCGTTTCTGATTTCCGCGATTTGCATTTCGCGTTTGCGCTTGCCCGGGCGCGGCTTCTATCCGCCGCGGCGCGCCCTCACCGAAGCCGAGATCGTCCGGCCTTGGCACGAGTACAAAGAGGGCCTGCGGTACATGCGCGGCGTGCCGCTGGTGATGGGGCTCCTGCTCATCAACGTTGGCTGGGCCTCCGGCGGCGGCGCGGCGCAGATCCTGTTCACCATTTTCGGCGAGATCGTTTTCAACCGCGGCCCCGCCGGCCTGGGCACCATCTGGAGTTTCGCCGGGATCGGCCTGCTCGCTGGCGGCGCGCTCGGCTATTCGATAGGCCGCCGCCTCAGCTTCACCAATTACAAGCGCGCCATCGTGGTCTGCTACATCGTCCACGGCGGCTCTTACGTTCTGTTCAGCCAGATGCGCAGCTTCGGCTGGGCGCTGTTCTTCATCGCCCTCTCGCGCGCCGGCGTGGCCGTGAGCTCGGTGCTCAACATGTCGCAACTGCTGCGCATCGTTCCCGATGGATTGCGCGGCCGCGTCTTCGCCACCATGGAATCGGTCACCTGGTCGGTGATGCTGATTTCGATGACGCTCGCCGGCATCGCCAGCGAATACTGGAACCCGCGCACCATCGGCGCGATTGCCGGCGTGCTCAGTTCCTCGACCGCCCTGTTCTGGGGCTGGGCCCACTTCACCGGCCGCCTCCCCGAGCCCGAACGCCTCGGTGTGGACCCCGAAGAAATCGAAGTCCACCCGGAACCGGCCGCATAGGTGCAGACTCCGGCCTCTAGGGGATGATCTTGGTCCAGTCCAGGGTCGCGGCTAATTGTTGGCCAATCGTTACCAGAGTGGGAATAGCGGAGAGATCGTCTTCGCCGATGTCGCTGGGGAGGAGCGGGTTGACGGTGGTCACGACGCCGGGCCACTGGCGGTTTACGGCTTCGTCGACCCAGTCTTCGGAGGTGTCCACCAGCGTGTTAGCGGTCCAGGCAACCACCTTCAACAGGCCGGACGGCGGTGTGTCAGAGCCCGGGAAGTAACCCGTTCCGAGCTCGATTACGCGGGTGCCGGCGGGAGTGAAGGTGTCGAACTCGAAGGCCTCGACGCACGCTTGGTAAACGGGATTGGCGGTGCCTCCTGTGCCGCCATCGAAGAAGCTAATGGTCCGGCCATCGATGTTGTCGATTGTCCAATGGTTGAAATACGTGGGCGCGCAGGCGGAAGCGACTGCGGCATCCACCAGTGCGACCGATCCGGTGGTTCGGGCGTTCCGGGCATTGTCCTTGACGAAAAACCAGTTGCGCCCGTTCATGGCGGTGGCGGAGATCATCACACCGATGGGGCAATCGTTGACCACCCAAGAGGCGGCGGGCCCGAAGACGCTGACCAGGACGTCGCGGAGGCCAGTGGGATTGTACCTGAAGCCTTCGGCGACCAGCTTGGCGTCCGCGATGACACCCGTGGGGGTGAAGATTTCTTTGGCACGGTCGGTGTAAATCTTGAGAATGCCGGCGGCGGGGATGCCGGCGGCGACCGCAGCCGTGAGCAGTGCGCCGGTGGAAGTTCCCGCGCAGTAGGCGATGTGGTCGCGGGTCAGGCCGCCCAACTGCAATTCGAGTTTCATCAGGCAGCAGGTGGGAATGATGCCGCGAATGCCGCCGCCGCGGATCGAGAGAATGTATCGCATGTTCCGGGCCCCCCTGGCCATTTTACTACTGGAGCCGTGTTCATCGGCCGGCTTTGCTTATGTACCAACCAGCGTCACCTCGCAGCCGAAGGACCCTCGTTAGTCCGTGGAGTGTTGCGCGCGCTTCATCGCGCGCACCCTTAGCCTCGTCCAGCGTCGGCCGGTACGCGTCCTTGTGAACCACTTTATTTCGTAAGTCGCCTATGTCGGTGTCATGGAGTCGTAGGAGTAAAACCCTCAAGCGGCTGCCGGGCACTCCTTCAATGTCTTCTGGCGGCAGCTTCTCAGGTGTCCCGGGAGCGCATCAATCGCGGCTTCGGCGTCAACGAGCGACGCAGGTCGCGGAGGGGCTCAAGGTGAAGCTTGCCTTGGTTTCCGATGACTGTTGTAGATCAGGGTCTCGAACGCCGCTTGCGGTGCGCCAAGCTCCTACTCTACAGCAGCGAAAGCGGGTCCACGTCAATCACCAACGCCGTGGCCGGCCACTTGCGGTCTTGCGCGAAGGCGCGCACTTTTTTCAGCAGCGCGTTGAGGGCTATGCGGCTGGCGGATTTGATGAGTAACTGGTAGCGGTATTCGGCCTTGAGCCGCGGCACGGGGGCTTCGGCGGGGCCCAGCACGCGCAGCTTTTCGGGCGGCGGCGTGAGCAGCATTCCCAGCTCCGCGCTCATCCGCAGGGCCAGTTCTTTTTTGTCGCTGCGGACCAGCGCGTTGGCCATGGCGCTGAAGGGCGGATAGGACATGGCGCGGCGGAAGGCGAGCTCCTTTTCATAGAACGCTTGATAGTCCTGCGCGGCCGCCATGCGGACGGCGTAGTGATCGGGATTAATCGTCTGGATGAGCACTATCCCGGGCAGGTTGCCGCGTCCGGCGCGGCCGGCCACCTGGGTGAGGAGCTGAAAGGTGCGCTCGGCGGCGCGAAAATCGGGCATGCCGAGGCCGACATCGGCGGAGACCACGCCTACCAGCGTAACGTTGGGGATGTCGTGGCCCTTGGCGATCATTTGCGTGCCGACCAGGATGTCGAAGCTGCCTTCGCGGAAACCGTCGAGGATGGTTTCGTACTGCCGCTTGCCGGTCACCGTGTCGCGATCAAGCCGTGCGATGCGCGCGGCGGGAAAGGCGCGGTGCAGCTCTTCCTCCACGCGCTCGGAACCGACGCCTAGAAAATACAAGTGCTCGCTCGAGCACTTGGGACAAACGCTGGGCACCCTTTCGGCGTAGCCGCAATAGTGGCACAGCAGGCGCCGGTCGCGCTTGTGAAAGGTGAGCGTGACGGAGCAGTTGACGCACTGGACGCGCTCGCCGCAGGCGCGGCAGGCGACGAAACTGGAAAAGCCGCGGCGGTTGAGCAGGATGATGGTCTGCTCGCCGTTTTCCAGGCGCTGCCCTATAGCTTCGACCAGTTTGCGCGAGAAGGTAGCCTGCTGGCGCGTCTCCAGAAACTCCTGGCGCATATCGACAAGCGAGACCGCCGGCATGGGACGGTCTTCGATGCGGCCGGGGAGCGTGAGCAGGGTGTACTTGCCGCGCTCGGCGTTGTAACGGCTTTCCAAGCTGGGCGTGGCCGATCCCAACACCACGCAGGCGTGCGCCGCCTGAGCGCGCACCAGGGCGACGTCGCGGCCGTTGTAACGCGGCGTTTCCTCCTGCTTGTAACTGCCGTCGTGCTCTTCATCGACTACGATCAGCCCGAGATTGCGGACGGGCGCGAACACGCCGGAGCGGGTGCCCACCACCACCGAAGCCGAGCCGGAGCGGATGCGGCGCCACTGCTCGGAGCGTTCCACATCGGTGAACGCGCTGTGCAGAATGGCCACCCGGTCGCCGAAGCGCGAAAAGAACTGGCCGGCCATGGCGGGTGTGAGCGCAATTTCCGGCACCAACAGCAGCGCGCCGCGCCCTTGCGCCACCACGGCCTGGATGGCGTTGAGGTAGATTTCGGTTTTGCCGGAGCCGGTGACACCGTAAAGAAGGAAGGCGCGAAACTCACGCGCGTCAATTGCGAGGCGAATGGCATCATAGGCCGCCTGCTGCTCCGGGTTGAGCGTGTGCGGCGCGCGCACGGCGCCCGCTGTGACGCCGATGGCTTCCGCGGTGAGCGTGACCACGCCTTTGCGCGCCAGCGAGCGTGCGGCGGCGCTGGAGTGGGCCATCATGCTTTCCAGATCCTTGAGATTGTGCGAGCCGGGATGCAGTTCGAGGAAGGCCCTCAACTCGCGCTCCGGCTTGTTCAGCTTTCGCTCGGCCGGGTTCGTGGCAAGTTCCACGCGCAGGCGTCCGGCGGGCGCGCGCAGAGGGTCGCGCTCGGTTTGCACTTGTTCGGCGCCTATTAGACCTTTGCGCTCCAGCGAACGGATGGCTCTGTCGGCGAGCGGCAGGATTCGCGACAGGTAGGCGGCCGAAAGTGGACGCCTTTCGAGCAGCCCCAGGATGCGCGCCACGGGGTCGTCAGGCGCGGCATCGAGAAGCAACTGGCGCGCTGCGTCGCGGCCGGCATCGGTCAGCGACCAGACTTTGCCGCGGCGGATTTCCGATGCCAACGGCAACATGCCACGCAGCACGTCACCCAACGGGGCGCAGTAATAACCGGCGATCCAGCGGCCCAGGCTGAGCAGTTCCTCATCCAGGACCGGCTCGGAATCGATCAGACGCAGCGCATCGCGAGTGGCAATGTCCGGCCGTTCGTCGTGGCAGCGCAGGATCACGCCGGTGAGTTTGCGCGGGCCGAAGGGAACCACGATCCGGCTGCCTGGACGCACGCGATGGCGGAGGGTCTCGGGCAGCGAGTAAGTGAACGGCTGATCGAGCGGCGCCGGCACACTGACGTCCACATACTGGAAGCTTCCCCCGGGCATGGAAACTTCAGCATAGCGAACCTGTGGGAGATGTCACCGCGTGGCGGCAGCCGAAAGTCGTCCTATGCGAGGGAGTCGGGTGCGGACCTTGGCTCGAGCACGGCCGTTGCGGAAGCCAGGTCCGTGGGAAACCACATCTGGGTTGGCGGTACGGCGGCTAACACCTCCGGCTACCATGAGGGTGGAGAATTCGCCGGTACTGGCTCGGGCGTCGTGGAAATCGCGGTATCCGCTGCGGAAGACCTCCTCTTGGCCGTTCCGTCCTCAAACCACCTTCACGGCCACCGGTTCCGAACTCACGCCGGCGCACTCCACCCGCAAGGGCAGCTCGCCTTTTGGGCAGTCCTGCGGCGCCTTGGCGTTGATCTGCCGTCGCCCCTCCACGGGTTCGCCGACGAACGTGATCGCCATGCGCGCTTCGCCCAGCCACAGCCGGAGATTGCCTCGGTCCGCGTTTTCCGGGAGGCGCTCCACCCAGCACGATAGGTAACCGTTTTCCGTGACGTTCACGGTGTTGGCTTCCCAGTGCAGTGAGTCGCGCACGCCGGCGATCACAGTGCGCTCCGCCGGCGGCGGCATATCGATCGCGATGCGCTGCGCTGCGCTGAAGCGGCTGTTGGCGAGGCGCAATCGCACGTCGTTCCAGCCCGTCTTCACGCCGGGAGGGAGAGTGAATTTGGCCCAGTAAATTCCTCTATCCGGAGCGACCAGCGTCGCGGCAGCGCCGAATTCTGCCACTTCCAACAGCAGCTCCTCTTTCAATGGAATCGCGGCCCCGGTTCTGAACCAGCAGTCGATGTCGTGGTCGCGTCTGGAATTGAAGTTGACGCCCTGAGTTGCCGGATTGATCGCCGCTAGCAGCTCCGGCGGTTCCTGGGCCGGCTCGGCGGGCTCTGGCGGCAACTGGCGGAAGCACGCCACCACGGCGTTCTCAGGATCGACCGCGATCAGTTCCACTCGCGCGAATCCGGCCGCGCGGCACATCGCCAGAACGCAGCCGACCGTCGGGCCGTTCCAGTTGTCCATATTGCCATTGAGCTCGGTGGTCTCGTAGAACTCCATGCTGGGAATGTCATTCACGTGATCTTGCCAATTGGCGCCATCGGTGACGAAGGTTTCCACCATGACAAGCTCGGTCGAGAGGCCGCAAAGAATCTCCAGGCCCCACAGTGGGTGCCTCAAGTGATAGAGCACGCCCAAACAAAAGACGATGTCGAATTTGCCCAGGTTCACCCAAGGCAACTCAAAAAGATCGAGATTGCGGTAGTCGGCCCTCGACCGGAGCTTGCGGTGCAGCTCGAGATAGTTCGCCTGCTCCATGCAATCGACGGACGTCACCGTGGCGCCACGCCGCTCGGCTTCGAAACTGAACCAGCCGTCCCAGGCACCGATATCGAGCACGCGCTTGCCAGTGAGATCGGCCGGAATGGGGAAACGGGACCAGCGCTCGCGCTGCCATTCCAGGCTCATGTAGCCGTGGATCGAGGTCCCATCGGGCAGCTCGAAGCTGTGGTACCAGCCGATCTCGCGAAGCTCATCGCTGAAATCGTGTTGCTTCCTGCGCAGTGCCCGCAGTTCATCGGCATCCATGGTTGTCTCGTCCAAAACACCAGCGTATCAGCTTGAAACTTCCGCATTGGTTTTTGTGGCAGGCAAATCCCGCGCACCCGCACACCCCCTTTCGCTCCGGCAAGCAATGGGTTATGAATAGCAGTCAGATTCCTATGCGATTCTCAACCAAGTACGCCGTCATCCGGATTTCGCTCGGCGCCGCGCTCGTTGCCGCTGCGGCGCAGGGGCAGACCGCTCCCGCGGCGCGCGCGCATACCTGGTGGCACGATGCCGGCCCCGGCGTCCGCCCCTACACCACCAACGCCCAGAAGCTGCCGTTGATTTCCGTCAAGGGCAACAAGTTCGTCGATCCGCAGGGCGCGACGGTGCTGTTCCGCGGTCTTGCCATTTCCGATCCCGACAAGCTCGAAATGCAGGGTCATTGGAACCGCGAGCACTTCGTCAAAGTGCAGGAGATGGGCGCCCACGTGGTGCGCATTCCGATCCACCCGGTCGCCTGGCGGGAACGAACGCCGGCCGAGTATCTCAAACTGCTCGACCAGGCCGTGGAGTGGTCGACCGACCTGGGGATGTATGTCGATCTCGACTGGCATTCCATCGGCAATCTCACGACTGGCGTTTTTCAGGACCCGATGTACGATACTTCGCTCCAGGAGACATACCAGTTCTGGCGCATCATGGCCCGCCATTTCGCCGGCCACAACACGGTGGCGTTTTTTGAATTCTTCAACGAGCCCACCACTTTCCGCAACCAACTCGGCCCGGTCTCCTGGGACGAATGGAAGAAGATCAACGAAAACCTGATTGCCATTATCCGCGCGAACAACGCGAAGGCGATACCGCTGGTGGCCGGTTTCGATTGGGCGTACGATCTGACTCCGCTGATCCTCAGTCCGATCGCCGCCGATGGCGTCGGCTACGTGGTTCATCCCTATGCCAACAAGCGGCCGCGGCCATGGGAGCCGAAATGGGAAGAAGACTTCGGTTTCGCCGCCGCCACTTACCCCGTGGTGGCCACCGAATTCGGCGGATTCTCAGCGCCGCCGGCCGGAGCCACCGGGCAGACGCCGTACGGACCGTCGATTATCAAGTACCTGGAAAGTAAGGGCATCAGTTGGATCGTCTGGTGCTTCGACCCGGAATGGGGTCCCACGCTGATCAGCGATTGGAATTACACGCTGAACGCATCCGGTGAATTCGCCAAGCAAGCCATGCATGGCGAAATAAAGTAGCATCCGCGGCGTGCGCATTGGTGCGGGGCTGCAACGAAACTACACCGAGCGCAGGCGCTCGGCGGCGGCTTCCGGCGTAAGATCGCGCTGCGGAGTGGCCAGCAATTCGTATCCGACCAGGAATTTGCGCACCGTGGCCGAGCGCAGCAGGGGAGGATGGAAATGCAAGTGCATATGCCACTCCGGATGCGCCTGTCCATCGGTCGGACTCTGGTGGAAGCCCATGCTGTAAGGAAACGGCGCCGCAAATAGGCGGTCGTAGCGCGCGGTCAGACGTTTCAGGAGGTCGGCCAGGCCGTCGCGCTCGCCGTCATCCAGGCCATCGATGGCGGCGACGTGCCGCTTGGACATCACCAGCGTCTCGAACGGCCAGACCGCCCAAAACGGCACCACCGCCATCCAGGCTGCGTTTTCGTCCACCAGCCGTTCCCGGCGCACGGCTTCGAGCGCCGCGTAGTCGCAGATGAGGCACCGCGCGCGGGCTTCGCGCCACTTGAGTTGCGCGGCCTGTTCCTTGGCGACCTCGTTCGGCAAGTGCGCATTCGACCAGATCTGGCCATGGGGATGCGCGTTGCTGCAGCCCATCATGGCGCCGCGGTTTTCGAAAATCTGCACGTAGCGGATGGATTCGCGCGCGCCCAACTCGCTGTATTGCCCGGCCCACGTGTCGACCACGCGGCGGATTTCGGCGGGTTCCATTTGGGCGAGGGTGAGATCGTGCTTGGGCGAGAAGCACACGACGCGGCAGATGCCCGGCTCGCCTTGCGCCATCAGGAGTCCGCTCTCATCGAAGCGGTCCGGCGGCGTATCGGGGCGAAGCGCAGCGAAGTCGTTATCGAAAACGAAGGTCGATGTGTAGCGCGGATTGCGGGCGCCGCCGGCGCGCTCGTTGCCGGGGCAGAGGTAGCAGTCGGGCGAGTATTCGGGCTGCGCCGCGCGGGCGGTCTCTTCCACCTGCCCCTGCCAGGGCCGCTCGGTGCGATGCGGCGATACCAGCACCCATTCGCCGGTTAGCGGGTTGCGCCGGCGGTGCGGATCTTGCTTCCAGTCGAACATGAAGTCACATGGTAACCAAATCGGGCGGTGAGGCGGGGCGCCACGCCGGCAGTCGTATTACAATAAGCCTTCCATGTCTGAAGCCTCCAAGTTCCTTCTTACCGACCAACAGATCCCCGCGGTCTGGGTGAACGTGCTGCCGTCGCTCCCGGAGCCGCTCGCCCCGCCTCTGCATCCGGGCACTCACCAGCCGCTTGGCCCCCAGGATCTGGCGCCGATCTTTCCGATGGAGTTGATCGAGCAGGAGTTCTCTCCGAAGCCGGAGATCGAGATCCCGGGCGAGGTGATGGACATCTATCGCCTGTGGCGCGCCACGCCGCTTTATCGCGCGCGGCGCCTGGAGAAGGCGCTCGATACGCCGGCGCACATTTATTACAAGTACGAGGGCACCAGCCCGGCCGGCAGTCACAAGCCCAACACGGCGGTGGCGCAGGCTTATTACAACAAGCGCGCCGGCATCCGCCGCCTGGCAACGGAAACCGGGGCGGGGCAGTGGGGCAGCGCGCTGGCGCTGGCCTGCCAGATGTTTGGCATGGAATGCACCGTCTACATGGTGCGCGTCAGCTACGATCAAAAACCATATCGCCGCATGATGATGCACGTGTGGGGCGCGGAAGTTTTTGCCAGCCCGAGCGAACAAACGCACGCCGGCCGCACTGTGCTGGCGGCGCACCCGGATTCGCCGGGCAGCCTGGGCATCGCTATCAGTGAAGCGGTGGAGGACGCCGCGACTCACGCCGACACCAACTACTCGCTGGGCAGCGTGCTCAACCACGTGCTGATGCACCAGACCGTGATCGGCCAGGAGGCCAAGCTGCAGATGAAGATGGCGGGCGACGAGCCGGACGTGGTGATCGGCTGCTTTGGCGGCGGCAGCAATTTCGGCGGACTGGCGCTGCCTTACGTGCTGGACCGTTTCGCCGGCAAGGGCCCGCGCATTCTCGCCATCGAGCCTTCCGCCTGTCCCACCCTGACCCGCGGTAAGTTCACCTACGATTACGGCGATACAGCCAAGCTCACGCCGCTGGTCAAGATGTTCACGCTGGGCCACGATTTCGTGCCGCCGGGAATCCACGCCGGCGGGTTGCGCTACCACGGAGCTTCCCCGCTGATCAGCCACCTGGTGAAGCTCGGGCACATCGACGCCAAGGCCTACACGCAGCTCCCCGTGTTCGAGGCGGCGATCCAATTCGCGCGCACCGAAGGCATCCTGCCCGCGCCCGAAAGCGCACACGCCATTCGCGCCGCCATCGATGAAGCGCTGGCCGCCAAGGAAGCGGGGACCGGCAAAGTCATCCTCTTCGGCCTTAGCGGCCACGGCCATTTCGACCTCGCTGCATACGAGAATTACATTTCCGGGAAGCTGGAGGATTACGAATATCCTGGCCGCGAGATTGCCGAAGCGATCGCGGGGATTAATTCGGGCGTGTAGGGGCGGCAGCGCTGGCGCGCAGGTCGGTCAGGGAGCGTTGATCCTGAAAACACGAATTGTTCCGCCTTTGTCGTAAGGCCATTTGATTAACCCGCCGGTGGAGGGTGTGATCAGAAACTGGCCATTCGGGCTGAAGGCGACGGAGCCACAGCCCATGTCCGACACCTTTTGGTGGTCGATGATCTTTCCGCGGCCAACGTCAATCAGGTACGCGGTTCCGATGCCATACACGCCCACAGCAATCAGTCGCCCGTCAGGACTGAACTCCGGTGCAGATAATCCCGCACCTCCTGCTCCGATGTCGAGAGACTCGGCCCTTGTGAGACGGCGAACGTCCCAGATCTGGAGTGTGCCCCCGGCACCTGCCGCAAGCAATTTGCCGTCAGGGCTGAATGAGAGCGCCCCAACGTAATTATCGAAGCCCGGGAAGACGGCCAGCCGTTTCCCGGTAAACATATTCCACAACGTGACGATATCCCAGTAGCCTGCGGCCAGGGTCACACCGTCGGGGCTTATTGCGATCGCGTTTGGAGCGATCGTTCCGAATGCACTGACCTGTTTGCCACTGGCAAGCTCAACGATGCGAATCCTGGAATTGCGGGCGGCCTGGCTGTATGACAACTCGGCGACGTAACGGCTATCCGGGCTGAAGGCAGAGACCTCCGCACTCTTTCCGAGAGATATGACCGCCTCACCAGTCTCCATCTTCGCGACGCTGTTATAGCACGCGTAGTATTTCCAATCGCGCGAAATGGCCATGGGCCTTGCAGGCAGGTGCTTGATAAACCTCCCATCCGGAAAACTCCACAGCGTGAGGTCGCCTGAAGCGTAGTCCAGTTTCGTTGAAGCGTCCGACGCAACCATCGTTCCGTCCGGGCTAAACGACACAAGACTCATCCAGCCGTTCTCGTGCGTGCGCCAACCGACACCAATTTCTTTTTCGAATATCAGCGCATGGCTTTGGCTGAGGGCGGTTGCCGGCAGGAATAGGGGGAGCATGCCCAGGAGGATCGAAGCAGTGATCTGGCTGCACTCACCATGGCTACGAGGTAGGTTACCAGCCATCAATGGCGACTATAACGCCCTTTGAGTCACTTAGCCAACTATTCGGCGTGGCTGCGCCCGATAAGTGGGTTACCGGAACTACGCCGCTCATCCCGAATCGCGTGCTGCCGTGGGACTGCCCCGCCTTCCACTCGCCAGAGCCTCAACACCCATCCCCGAATACTTGCGCCTGGAATACGGACAGCCGTGCCTGCGGATCCTGATACGCGCCAGGCCGCAGGCCGGCCTTGCGGGATAAGGCCTCCAGGAAGCTCGACTGGGTGAAGGCGCCGTGAGTGGCGACCTGCGGTAGCAGCAGTCCGCTGTGGCCGCCGGACTCGAGATACGCGCCGTGCCGTCCGATCTGGAACGATCTCCAGTCCCGGATTCGCTTCATCGGCGTGAGCACCGAGATCTCGATTTTCAATCCGTCCGGCACGCTCGATCGCCGCGCAAACCGCGGGTCGTCGAGCGCCGCGTCCAGTGTCAGGTTGGGTACCGCTTCCGCCAGCGGCGTTTCCGCGGTTATCAAACCAATGCACCCGAAAAGCTCGCGGCCCTGGTGCAGACTCACGAAGACGCCCGCCCGCCGCATTAGCAACGGGCTGGCAGCCGCTGGCGGAATCGGTTTCCGCTCGCCGGTCGCCGACAGATGCCGGAGGGTCGCCCGCGCGCTTAACAGCAGGGCTCCCTGGGCTTCCTCATCCAGTTGGAAAGAATCGGCGCGAAAGTGGCCGAGAGATCCGTAGCTGACAACGTGCTTGAAATCGCCGGTGATGTCGGCCGAGGTCTGGTAGTCCAACGTCTGCTGAAACACTTCTTCACCCGGCAGCAGGCCGAGGGTTTCGAGCAGCAGGGCGACCGGCTGGTACCCACAAACCGTGGAGTCGAGTTTTTGCAACGTGTCGAGGAACAGCGTGGGGGCAAGACTGCCGGCCGCATCGATCACGCGGGAATCGAGCTGGAACAGCCGCCGGCTCACGTCCGGACCAGCGGGAAACGGCTGGTAACCGAAACTCCGGCCATAGTGAGTCAAGTCGGAGCTGGCCAACAAGACGTCGCCTGGCCGGACACGTTGCGCCAGAGCCTGCGCCGCCGCGCGCCGGCCAGCGTCGTTCAGAGGACCCACATACAGCGGAACGACCGGCACGCCGGCCACGGCCTTTTCGAGCAGCGGGAGCTGGATCTCAACCGAGTGATCGCACACCTGGGCTTCGGCGACCATCGCGAATTGCCCGCCGGATGCCATCTCCCGCGCGGCCGCCCGATCGACTGTGACCTCGCCGAGGGGAGTCTCGAACGCATCGATGTCGGGAATCGAGACCCCCGGTCTGCCACCTTGATGCGTGAATCCGAGGATGAAGACTCGTTCGGGTTTCGCGGCCTGCAAATGGCGGTAGGCCGAAGCGGCAACCGTGCCCGAGTAAGCGAGGCCCGCATGCGGAACGACAAATGCGAGCGGGCGCGGCAGAAGGGCGGGGCCGGTCCTCTTCAGGGAAGAGTCGAAGAGCCGATCCAGGAGCGCCTCCAATTCAGCGGGCCGCCCCGGATACCACGAGCCGGAAAATGGGGTTGTGTGGGAGGAAGCCATCTCATCAACCGCACTGTTCCTGGATCGTTGCGAAGTTCTCACGCGTTCGCTGCGGGCCGGGACGCCAGAAGCCCGGAATCGCCAATCGGCAATGCGGGCAAGCGCCGTCGGCCGTCACTCTGTTCCGGAGGACTTCGAAGCCGGATCGTTCCACCAGCAACGCCCGGCAATTCGGGCACTGCGTATTCTCGAGTCCACCGACGCTGCCCGGGAGGTTGCCCGCATAAACGTAGCGCAGGCCGGCGGCGCGCCCGGTCGATGCGGCGCGCTCCAGCATACGAGCGGTGGTAGCGCCGGACGCGGTCATCTTGTAATCGGGGTGGAAAGCGGTGACGTGCCAGGGGATGTCCGGCGAGACGCCGGCCAGGAAACCCGCGAGCGCTGCCAGTTCCGCATCCGAATCGTTGAACCCAGGCACGACGAGCGTGACGACTTCCAGCCAGAACCCCATGCTGTGGATGCGCGCGATGGAATCGAGGATCGGTTGCAGTCGTCCGCCCAACTCGTGATACCGGCGGTCGTCGAAGCTCTTGAGATCCACCTTGTAAAGATCGACCCAGGGGCGCAGATACTCCAGCACCTGCGGTGTGGCGTTCCCGTTGGAGACGTATCCGGTATTGAGGCCGGCAAGGCGGGCTTCACGGAAAACGGCCACGGCCCATTCGCTGGTGATAAGCGGCTCATTATAGGTGCTGATGACCGACGACGCGTGCTGCCGCAGAGCCAGCCTCACAATCTCTGAAGGCGCGATCTCACGAAAATCCAGCGAGGCGCGGATATCGCGCAGCGCCTGCGAGCTCACCCAGTTCTGGCAGTAGCCGCAATGCAGGTCGCAGCCCAGCAAGCCGAAACTGAGCGCGCGCGTCCCGGGCAGGGCGTGGAAGAAGGGCTTCTTCTCAATCGGATCGCAATGCAGAGCGTTGACGTACCCGTAGGGAACCATCAACTTGCCGCCGCGATTGAACCTGACTTTGCAGACGCCAGCAAACCCGGCAGGGATCGGGCAGCAGTGGCCGCAGGCATAGCAGCGAATGCGGTTCCCCTCCAGCGATTCGTACAAATCGCCTTCGCGGGTGTGCATAGCAAGCTGTTCGGCCAGCGTCATGTTCGCGATCCACCTTCATTCTAGGCCCAGTTACGAACAGACTCATGGCTCCTTGAACCGGAGTATGAGATCCGATATGCTGGAGCCAGTTCGGACCCGATGAATTAATGGCCGGGAGGTCGTCACTATGTCTTTCTCGCGTAGAAATTTCCTACAGTCCGGTGCGGGGCTCGCAGCCGGTCTGACGGGCGCAACATCGGCATTAGAGGCGCAGTCCGGAGGGCCGCAGGGCAACATGCCTCCCGGCGCTCCGCAAGCTCCGGTGCAACAGTCCGGGCCGCTCATACCGGCCTCGCAGATTCAGGTCCCGAAGATGAAATTCGGCGGCGTGGAAATCAGCCGCATGGTCCTGGGCGTCAACCCCTTCTACGGCTTTGCTCATTACAACAACAACTTCGGCACGACCATGAAGGAATGGTACACCCAGGATAGAGTCTGCGACGTGATGCACCAGGCCAACCGCTTCGGCATCAATGCGTTCAACTACGTCCACCTGGATAGGGGGCCGCAGGACTGGGCGCGTTTCGTGGCCGAGGGCGGCAAGATGCACCTGATCCCCCAGGTGACCGCCGGGGTCGATGTGGAAATGCTGGTGCGGACCCTCCAGCCGCTGGCGCTGCAAAGGCAGGGCGAAGTGGTCGATACCGCCTACCAGAACGGCGCAATGAACAGCGTCAAGGAGTGGTGCAAGAAGGTGCGGGATTTGGGAGTCATGGTGGGGGTGGGCACGCACATTCCGGAAGTCATCGCGCGGATCGAGGAGGAGAACTGGGACGTCGATTTCTACTCCGGCTGCGTCTATAACCGGCGCCGCACGGTGGACGAATGGAAGAAGGTGTTGAACGGCGAGATGATGGAGATGCCCAGCGACATCTACCTGAAGAGCGATCCGCCGCGCATGTATGAGGTAATCCGGCAGACCCGGAAACCCTGCTTCGCTTTCAAGATCCTGGCCGCCGGACGGGTCCCCGATCGCGGCATCGAGCAGGCCTTCCGCACCGCTTTCGAAAGCATCAAGCCCATCGACGGGATTTATGTGGGCATGTTTCCCCGAGTCAAGGACGAGGTCCGCGAAAACGCCGAGATCGTTCACCGCATTCTCATGCGTACCTGATATCAGTCTCTCCAGGTTCTCTACTGCCGGGCGCCGGCCCGCCTCGTTGAAGCCATGCGCGCCGCCACGCGCATAGCCTGCTTCATGCTGCGCGGATCGGCTTGGTTTTCGCCGGCGATATCGAACGCCGTGCCATGATCCACCGAGGTGCGGACGATCGGAATGCCTAAGGAAATATTGACCGTCCCTTCGAAGTCGATTAGTTTCATTGGGATATGACCCTGATCGTGGTGCATGGCAACAACCAGATCGTATGCGCCGCGGGATGCCTGGAGGAAAACCGTGTCGCCGGCATGCGGGCCGCTGCACAGGATGCCCTGGCGGCAGGCGGCCGCGATAGCCGGCGCGATGAAGCGCTCCTCTTCATTGCCGAACAGCCCGTGCTCGCCGGCGTGGGGATTCAATCCGCACACCGCGATGCGTGGCCGCTCGAACCCGAGCAGTTTCATGGCTTCATTCCCCAGCTCGATGGTGCGGAGGATGCGCGGTATGTCCAGGTCGCACGCCTGGCGCAGCGCAACGTGCGTCGTGACGTGCACGGTGGAGAACCGTTCGCTCGAGAGCAACATGCGAGACTCGGTAGCACCGCACAACTCCGCAATGTACTCGGTGTGGCCGGAAAACCGGCGGCCGGAGAGGGTTACGGCTTCCTTGTTGAGGGGCGCCGTCACCATGGCTTCGGCCTCTCCGCGCAGACACAATTCCGTGGCGATGCGGACGTACTCCACCGCCGCGATTCCGCAGCGTGCGTCCAGCCGGCCGAATGCGAACTCCTCGATGCCGGTGAGCGCCCTGACGTCGCGAAGTTCCGCCGATTCCAGCTTCAGGCCGGTAACCCGCTCCGCCCTTTCCAGGACTCGCGCATCTCCCACCACAATCCAGCGGGCCAGCGGCGCGAGTTGCGGATCGGCAAGGGCCTTGACAACGATTTCGGGGCCGATTCCGGCTGGATCGCCATGGTTAAAACAATGGCCGGCATCTCTAATGGTTCAGGCATGCAAAATAGTCCGCTACTTGAATTAGAGCATCCGGAGGCCCAAATCCGCCGGATTTGGTGGCGACTGAAATCCCATCGAACACGCCGCCGCGAATGATGCCACAAGGAACTCCGGGAATGATTTCATCGAAAAGATCGATACGCTGCACTCCGGCGGCTCGGCAAAACAGGGAAGCTGTGTCGCCGCCGGAGAGCACCAGCGCGGAGGTGGGAGCGTGGGCGGCCAGTTCCTGCAAGGCTTCCGTGGAGACCCGGCCGTGTGGAATGCGCAACACCACGTGCTGGCCGCGACTCAGCGCGGCCCCAATGCAGTCCCCGCTGGTCGGCCCTGCGTGAACCAGCAACGCCCGGCGCTGGCCTACGAGAGCCGTCTGCTGCGCGACGGTCACCCGATGATCCGATCCGATGCAGAACAGCACGGGTCCTTTGGGCGCCGGTCGAGGACGAAACTGCGGCCCGGGCGGCAGCGTGCGTGCCAGCGCGGACGCGAGGCCCGCCGATCCAACCCACAAGACGCGGAAATCGAACGCCGGAGCCACCGCGGCGATCCGATCCAAATCGTCATCGCAAACCGCATCGAGCACCACCATCCGAGCGCCGGAAGAGATTGCCTCCGGGATGGCTTCGTACCCGGTGTGCACGCATCCCTCCGCCCCTTGTGCGCGCAAGTGAGCGGCGACTTCGATGGGCGCAAAATCCGCGGCGCCGGCGACGCGCAGGTATCCAGCTTCCACGATGCGATTCATCCATGGAAAAGCAGGGCACACCACGGCGGCATCGCAACCGGAGGCGGTGAGGGCCGCCGTGATCTCCGCCCCGGTATGGCCGCGCAGCGTGGAATCGATCTTCTTGAAGAGAATCGACGGCGAACCAATTGGTAGACTCGCGGCTGCGGCTGCGACCGCGTCCCGGGCAGCCGCGGGTTCGAGGTCCCGGCTGTCCGTACTGACGGCGATGACGGTTGCATCCGCGAGTTCGGCGCCCGGCGCAATCCGCACTATCGTCCGGCGCCCGCGCATCGCGAAATGAACGGCGGCATCGCAGGCACCCGTCAGGTCGTCGGCGATGAGAAAGCAGTCGAGCGCCGCGACCGAGCCCGGAGCCTTCATTGCGCGCTCGCGGCGGCCGGGATACGCAAGGGTTGCGATGAGAAGGCTCGCTGGATCACGCCGGCTACCTATCCAGAGATTGTTTCACGGTTACCGGCTTAAAACAAAAGTCCGGTGACGAAGGCGATCGAAGAGACGGCCCTAATGTTCTGCCCGCGGTCCGCCGATCCATTACATGCAATGGTTGTGGACGATCTGATTCAACTCGAGATCATGCTGAACCGGTTTCGCAAGCTGGTGGCCGAGCTGATGCGCGGCTCCGTTACGCGCAACTCTTTTCAGGCATGGGAAGTGGAGATCCTGATGGACTACCATAACTGCGATTTGGCCCCGCGGCACCGGCTCGAAACGCTGCGGCAGTATCAGCGGGCGGTGGAAAAGCAGATGGAGACGGGCCCCGGACCGCCCATGAAGTTTTCCGAGTTCCTTCAGCAGAAGACGATGCGCCGCCCTTCGACGCGATAGGCGCCGGCCAGCGCCAGCCGGATGGCTTCCGAATAGATCCGGTGCTCCTCGCGCAGAATACGCGCCGACAGCGCCTCGACGGTATCGTCGTTGAGGACCGGCACGGCGGCCTGAATGAGGATCGGGCCGGCATCCAGATCCTCGTCGACAAAGTGGACGGTGCAGCCGGTGATTTTAACGCCGTGCGCCAGCGCCTGGTGCTGCGCATCCAAGCCCGGGAATGCCGGCAGCAGCGAGGGATGAATATTGAGAATCCGGTTGGGGAACTCGCGAATGAACGACGCGCTGAGCAAGCGCATGAACCCTGCCAGGCACACCAGGTCCACCGCGTTCCGGTGCAGTTCCTCCACCAGCATGCGGTCGTAGATTTCGCGGTCCAGCCCCTTGGAGGGGATGCAGACGGCGTTCAGCCCGCGCTGGCGCGCCACTTCCAGTCCGCGCGCTTCCGCCCGGTTGGCGATGACGACGGCAATTTGGGCGTCAATCGAACCCGCCGCCACGCTGTCCGCAATGGCCTCGAAGTTCGAGCCGCGGCCGGAAAGCAGAATGCCGAGGCGTTTCATCGGTACTCCACGCGGGGACGTCCCCGCTTTTCGAGCGTGACCGTACCGATACGGAACGCGGTTTCACCCAGCCGGCTGAGCAACGCTTCCGCACGAATAGCGGCCCGCGCGGGAACCGCCAAAATCATGCCGGCGCCCAGGTTGAAGGTCCGCCGGAAATCGTCTTCCGGAATGTTGCCGATCCGGCGCAGCAGCTCGAACAGCGGCGGGATTCGCCAGGCTTGGGTGTCGATGGCGATGGCCAGCCCGTCCGGCAGCATGCGCGGCGTGTTGTCGGTGATGCCGCCGCCCGTGATGTGCGCCGCGCCACGCAGCAAGCGCGCCTTCATCAGCGCGCGGATGGGCTTCAAATAGCTGCGGTGCACGGCCAGCAGCGCGTCCGTCACCGTGCCGCCGGTTTCCGGAAGCACCGCGTTCGGACCCAGACCGGCGGTTTCAAACAGCAGCTTGCGCGCCAGCGAATAGCCGTTGGTGTGCAGGCCGTTCGAGGGCAGCGCGAGCAAGGCGTCTCCGGCGCGGATTCGCTTGCCGGTCAGCAGTTGGGAGCGCTCGGCCGCGCCCACGATGAAGCCGGCCAGGTCGTATTCCGATGGCGCGTACATGCCCGGCATCTCGGCCGTCTCGCCGCCAATGAGAGCGCACCCGTTGTTGCGGCAACCGCGCGCTAGCCCTGAAACCACCGCCGCCGCCACGTCCGCGTCCAGCTTGCCGACTGCGAAGTAGTCGAGGAAAAACAGCGGCACCGCGCCCTGCACCGCGATGTCGTTGACGCAGTGGTTGACCAGGTCCTCGCCGACGGTATCGTGGCGGCCAGTGAGGAAAGCCACTTTCAGCTTGGTTCCCACGCCGTCGGCCGAACTCACCAGGACCGGCTTGCGAAATCCGCTCACCTGGTAGCAGGCGCCGAAGCCGCCAATATCCGTCAGCACTCCGCGGGTGAACGTCCCGTGAGCCAGCTTTTTGATGGCAGCCACCGCGCGGCTACCCTCGTCGATATTGACACCGGCATCGCGGTATCGAACCTGTTTTTTCGGGGGCAAGTAATCAGTATATCGAGCCGAACCACCCCGAGCGCACCCCCGTTCGATTTCGCCAGGCGCAGCGCACGGCGGCAATTATCTCCCACTCGGAGGGTTGACTTACCCGAGTCACTGTACCAACACCGAGCGGCACCGTCAGTGCTCGCCTCGACGCTCGCTCCGGCTGTTCGGAGCCTCGGCCCATGGCGACCGCGGTGGAGATCGTGCAAGAGCCCAATAACGATGGCCCCGGTTATTCGGGTTCCCCAGTGAAGCCACTTACACCCTATGCTCTTCGCGGACGATTTTGCGGGGGCTGCCGTGCCAACTGGGGCGCCAGTCCTTGGGCGGGACGATCGAGTCCAGGCGGTCGAGTTGATCGATGCCCTTGAGGCGCTGGAAGATGAGCTGCCAGGCGCACGGGCGGCCCTCGTCCACCTCGCACCCGGTTTCGGTCGATCCGCCGCAGGGTCCGTTGAGCAGACGCTTGGCGCACCGGGTGATTGGGCAGACGCCGCCGAATTGCGCCAGCATGCAGTCGCCACAGCCCAAACACTTCTCCGTCCAGACCGCCTGTTCCTCCAGAATCCCGAGGAATTGCGTGTTCAGCGCGGGGTAGACCGGTTTGGCGGGGAATCGCTCGGCGATCGCCTGTACGCCCGCGCCGCAGCCGAAAGACACGATGGCTTCGGCCTGGGCCGCCGGCCCGGCGAGGTCCTTGAGGAACTCGTTCTCGCACTGGCGTTCAATCGTGATCTGGGTGAGTTCGAGAGGCTTCCCTTCGATCTTGCGAGCCATGCGGACGGCATAGGAGGCGATACCTACCTCGCGCTCGCCGCCGGCCAGGCACACCGTGACGCAGGTTCCGCAGCCCACGAAAAGGACTTTGCGGTGGGGCGCGACGAGGTTCTTGAGTTCGGTAACGGACTTGGGGGAAGCGACGATCATGGCTCTCCTGCACTTTCTTTCCGGCTGGACGGTCTGAGGGGACTGGGGCCCAGCGCACGGACGGTTTCGACGATCTCCTCGACGCGCCCGACGAACGTCGGCGCCATGGCGGCGGAAAGGTTCACCATCTTGAGCCGCTCCGCGCCGACGCCGATTTCATCCAGAATCTCGCGGATGCGGCCGGTGTGCTTGCGCGCCCGGAGATTGCCCTCCAGGAAATGGCAGCCACCTTCCAGGCATCCGGCCACCAGAATTCCGTCGATGCCCTTCTCGAAGGCGTCGAGGACATGCTCCATTTCTATCTTGCCCGTGCAAGGCGTGTGAACGATGCGCACGTTGACGGGATACTGCATGCGCTTGGATCCCGCCAGGTCGGCTGCCGCGTACGCGCAGTAGTTGCAGCAGAAGGCGAGGATGCGCGGCTCCCAGCGCCCGGCACGCGCCGCGCTCACGGTCTCTTCTCGATCCAGTTCGATCATGCGTTCACTCCGGCGACGAGCAACTCGTCGAGCATTGCCACCAAGGCTTGGTCTTCCTGATGCTGGAGGACGATGGTCCTGGCTGGGCAGGCCGCCGCGCAGCTTCCGCACCCCATGCACTTGGCGTTCTGGATTTCGGCCTTGTTGAGGTCGTTGATCGCCGGCGCTCCGTACGGGCAGACCTTCACGCAGGTGGCACAAGCGACGCAGTTCTCCGGGTTGACGCGGGCGACCTGGCCGGGAACCTCCAGGTGCGTTTTGGACAGGATGGTAGCGGCACGTCCCGCCGCGGCCTGAGCCTGTGCAATGGTCTCGTCGATGAATCTCGGCGAATGGGCCAGCCCGCAGAGAAACTCGCCTTCGTTGGCCAGATCCACCGGGCGGAGCTTCGGGTGGGCTTCCAGGAAGAAGCCGTCGGCTGTCAGGGCGCTTCGCAGCAGCATCGAAAGCGCCGGGTTGTCCGCCGCCGGAGCGATGCCGGTCGCCAGCGCCAGCAGATCCGGACGCAGAACCAGGTCGCGGTTGCTCGCGATGTCGTGGACGGTCACCTTGAGCCGGCCGCCTTCCTCGGTCACCACCGGGTCGCTCTGGTCCGGGTAGCGGATGAACAGAACCCCGGCCTCGCGAGCCTTCTGAAAGTACACCTCGCGGAACCCGTAGGTGCGGATGTCGCGGCCCAGCACAGCCACTTTGGCCTGGGGCAGGCGGCGCTTGATCTCGAGCGCGTTCTGCACCGCTTCCGAACAGCAGATCCGGCTGCAATAAGGGTGCTGCTCGTTGCGGCTTTCGACGCACTGAATCATGACCACGGTGGGATCTGGCTTGCCCGCGAGTTCTGGCGGCAGGTTTCCGCCCGCGAGCGCAGACTCGAGAGCTGCCTGCGTGGTTACGTGCGGGTTCTGGCCGTGGAGGTACATCGCGGTCTCTCTCCGCTGCCCGCCAACCGCAACGATCACCACCCCGTGGCTGATCGGCTGTTCGCGCCCAGCCACTCTCAGAACACTCTTGAAATTGCCCACGTGGCCGCTAATCGCGCTGGGCGTGGCGTTCAGGTAAACATGAATCTTCTCGTGAGACTGCACTCGGGCCACGAGCTGGTGGAGGTAGCTCTGCACATCGGCCCCTTCGAGCGTGCCTCTGACGTTGCGGAGCAGGCCGCCCAACTGCGGCTCTTTCTCCGCCAGGTGTACTGCGAACCCCTGGTCGGCGACGGCCAGCGCCGCGGCCATGCCGGCCAGCCCGCCACCGATGACCAGGGCCGATGCCGTCACGGGCAGGCGGCCTGTCGGAAGGGCTTTCACGTGACGCGCCCTGGCTACCGCCATCGAGGTCAGTTCCAGCGCCTTCGCGGTGGCCGCCTCGGGATCGTCCTTGTGGACCCACGAGCACTGGTCGCGAATGTTGGTCATGGCGAAGAGATACTGGTTCAGCCCGCTCTCGCGCAGCGTCTCCTGGAAGAGCATCTCGTGCGTCCGCGGCGAGCAGGAGGACACCACCAGGCGATTGAGCCGGTGCTTCACGATCATGTCCTTGATGTGCTGCTGGTTGGTGTCCGAGCAAGTAAACAGGTTGGCTTCGGCGTGGCAGACGTGGGACATGCCGGCGGCTTTCTCGGCCACCTGTTTCACGTCGATGACCGAAGCGATGTTGTGGCCGCAGTGGCAAATGAACACGCCCACGCGCGGCGTTTCATCGGTGATGTCCCGCTCCCAGGGATATTCGTGGCGCTGGACCATGGTGCCGCGGGAGTGCGCGAGCTGGCCCATGGCGCAGGACGCGGCCGCGGAGGCCTGGGCCACCGATTCGGGAATGTCCTTGGGTTCCTGGAACGCCCCGGCCACGTAAATGCCCGGTTTGGATGTCGCCAGCGGAGAGAGCCGCTCCGTCCGGCTGAAACCGAACTCGTTCAGCTCGACTCCCAGGTGCGTGGCCATTTCCTTCACGCCGGCGGAAGGCCGTAGCCCCACGCTCAACACGACCAGGTCGAAATCCCGCTGCTGTTCGGCGCCGTCCTGGTCGAAGTAGCGAATGCGCGGTGTCCGGTCGCCCGGCATCTCGACCACACGGGAGGGGATGGCCCGGATGAACTTCACGCCGTGCTCGTCGCGGGCGCGGTTGACGTAGCTATCGAACTCCTTGCCGAACGCCCGCACGTCCATGCAGAAGATGGAGATTTCGAGTTTCCGCCCGTGCGCGTGCTCTAGCGCGACCATCGCCTCCTTGGTGGCGCTCATGCAGCAGATGGACGAGCAGTAACCCGCGCCGCGGGCGGCATCGCGGCTGCCCACGCATTGGATGAAAGCGATGCTATTCACCGCGCCGCCATCCGAGGGGCGCTCGATGAGGCCGCCGGTGGGACCCGCCGCGGAGAGCATGCGCTCGAACTGGACGCTCGAGAGCACGTTCGCATAGCGCCCGTGGCCGAATTCGCCGCGCAGCGACGCCTGGAACTCCTCGAAGCCGGGCGTGAGAATCACGCTGCCCACGTCGAGCTCGCGTTCCTGGGCCCGCTGATCGTGGCAGATGGCGCCGGCCGAACATGCCTTCACGCACTCCATGCACTCGCTGCACAGGCCGCACGCCAGGCAGCGTTTGGCTTCGGCGATGGCCTGCTCGGCGGTGTAGCCCCGGTTAATCTCGGTGAAAACGCGCCGCCGCGTCGCCATATCCGTCTGCGCCATTTTGACGCGGTCTTCCCGCGGTGCGCCCGGCTTGGGATTGCGGGCTGGCTCGGCCTGCGCGGTAGCCGCTGGCGCATTGGCCGGCTTGCCGCCGCGAAGGTAGGCATCGATGGCTTCGGCTGCGATGTGGCCCTGGCCCATCGCATCGGCGATGGAAGACGGACCCAGCACCGCGTCGCCGCCTGCGAAAATGCCGGGGACGCTGGTGGCCAGCGTGCCTTTGTCGGCGGCGATCCGGCCGCTCGATCCGGTGGACACGCCCATCCCGGCCGAGTCGATTGCCTGGCTGATGGCTACGATGACCGTGTCCACTTTGAGGACAGTAGTCTGCGATTCGTCGAAGCGCGGCTCGATCTTCCGGGTGGGGCCGGACCCGGCGATGCGGGGATGAAAAGCGATGGCGGAGACCTTCCCGGCCACCGTCTCGATCCGGGCGGGTCCCAGATCGGTATGGAAGACCACGCCTTCTTCGAGGGCCTCGGCCGCTTCCCAGGGATGCGCCGGCATTTCCGCGCGGCTCCTGCGGTAGGCCACGGCGACCGATTCGACGCCGGGCAGCCGCCGCGCGCAGCGGGCCGCATCCATCGCCACATCGCCGCCGCCAATGACGACCACCTTGGGGCCGATGGCCGGCGTCTTCCCGTTGTTGACCTGGTAGAGGAAGTCGAGCGCCTCGATGACGCCCTGGGCGTCTTCCCCCGGAATGCCCATCTTGCGGCCGAGCCATGCGCCGGGAGCCACGAAGACGGCGTCAAAAGAGCCCGCGTGGGAACTTCCGTCCTCCGCCTTTAAGAGGCGCTTCGGATCGGCTACCCGCTCGCCGGTTCTGGCCTCCACGCCCAAGTCGAGGATGTATTGAATCTCGCGATCCAGAACATCTTCGGGAAGGCGGTAATCGGGAATGCCGTAGCGGAGCATGCCGCCCAGGCGCGCCTGCGCCTCGAACAAGGTGATGCCATAGCCACGCAAAGCGAGGTCGGCAGCCACCGTCAAGCCCGCCGGTCCGCCGCCAATGACGGCGACTTTCGAATCCAGCTTGGCCGCGGGCGCCTTCGCGGGCGGATACTGGCTGGGGTTGGCGTGAATGTAATCGGCCACGAAGCGTTTCAAGTCGCGAACCGCGACCGGCTGGTCGATTTCGCGGCGGTTGCAGTTCTCCTCGCAAGGGTGCTGGCACACACGCCCGCAGGCCGCCGGGAGTGGGCAGCGCTGGCGGATGAGAGCGTAGGCTTCCTGGAACTTGCCCGCCGCAATCAGGGCCACGTACCCCTGCGCGTTCACTCCGGCCGGACAGGCGGATTTGCAGGGCGCGGGCCCGGCGGCTTTGGAAATGCCGAAGACGTTGGGAATGGCTTGCGGGTAGGGACGGAAGATGGCTTTGCGCGTTCCCAGATTGCGGTCGAACTCGCTGCGCAGGCTGACCGGGCAGACCTCGGTGCAGTCGCCGCAGGCGTTGCACTTGGCCGTATCCACGTAACGCGGGTTCTGGCGGATCTTGACTTTGAAATTGCCGGGCTCGCCTGAGATTCCCTCCACGTCCGCCAGGGTGACGATCTCGATGTTCTTGTTCCGCGCGCACTCGACCAACTTCGGCGAAAGGATGCACATGGCGCAATCGCCTGTGGGGAAGGTTTTGTCGAGTTGGGCCATGCGCCCGCCGATGGCGGGGGAGGAATCCAGCAGATAGACCTTGAATCCGCTCCCGGCCAGATCGAGAGAGGCTTGAATGCCGGTGACGCCGGCCCCGCAGACCAGCACTGCGCCGACCGCTTCGGGCGCGCTATGCGAATTCCCATTGTTCCCGATCATTGTCATGCCTCAGCGCCCGATTCCCTTCGCCTCGAGCAACGCCTTTGGTTCCACGATCAGGCTGTCCAACGACAGTTCGTCCGGCCGGCAGCCCATCGCCAGGCCCAGCAACTGCGTGAAGTAGAACACCGGCAGATTGTACCGGCACCCGAATCTGCGCTCCATATCCCGCTGCCGCAGGTCCAGGTTCAGTTGGCACAGCGGGCAGGCGGTCGCGATGCAATCCGCCCCGGCCGCCTGGGCCATCGAGAGAATCCGGTTGCCCAGCTCGAGCACGACGCTCGAATCGGTGATCGAGAAGCTCGCCCCGCAGCACTCGGTCTTGTGCGGCCACGCGAGCGGCGTCGCCCCAGCGGCTTCGAGGAGCTGGTCCATCAGCGTTGGGTTTTCTGGGTCGTCGAAATTGGTGATCTCGGGCGGGCGCGAGAGCAGGCAGCCGTAATAGCAGGCCACTTTCAGCCCGCTGAGCGGGCGGCGGATGGCTGCGGCGACCCGCTTGAGGCCGATGTCGCGGCAGAGGATCTCGAGCAGGTGCAGGACCGGGGTCCGGCCGTCGTAGTCGCGCCCCACCACGTGCGCCACGCGGGCGCGCAGGGCCGCGTCCCCGGCGATATGGTGGTTCGCCGTCTTCAGCCGGCTGTAGCAGGCGGCGCAAGCCACCGCGACCGTGGCGCCTCCGGCGGCCGAAAGGCTCTTGGCCGGCAGAGCATCGGCCAGCAGCGGGTCGCTCGAGTGAGCAGCGGTCGAGCCGCAACAGATCCAGTCCTTCAGCTCAGGCATCTCCAGGCCCAGCTTGGCGGCCACTGCCAGCGTGGAACGGTGGTAATCCTTGGCGGCGCCATCCAGCGAACAGCCTGGGAAGAAAGTGTAGCTCACTGGTCGCCTCCCTCGGCGGCCCGGCCGAACAGAGCCTCGCGCTCGTCCTTCCCGCCCACTCGCGGGGCGTAAAGAGGTAGCTTGCCCTTCCGCAGCATCATCGGCGCCTTGCCCGCGTCCTCGAACAGCCGTTTGGTGCGGAGTTTGTACTTCGCCATCAGACCCAGCTCGAAGATTCGCCCGCGCTCGCGGACGGCGTCGAGAAAGATATCGTTGAAGACCGGAACGGCGGTGCCGGGAGCGGCCGATCCTTCGCCGCGGCTGATAGCCCGCAGAGCGTCGATCATGCCGGCGATGTCAACCTGTTGCGGACAACGTGTGGTGCAGGTCTGGCAGGACGTGCATTGCCAGATGAAAATGCTGGAGAGCACCGCCTGGCGCTGTTCCGTTTGCACCATGCGCACCAGTTGGTGCGGCCTGAAATCGCCTCCCGCCGCAACCGGGCAGCCGCTGGAGCACTTGGCGCACTGGTAACAGCTCATGGGCGAAGCCCCACTGCGCTCTTTCACCTCGAAAGCCAGGCCGCCGCCGATACTCTCGATTTCGATTGGAGGTGCGATCCCGCCCGTCATTTCTTTTTCTCCGAACCGGCCAGCACCGACAGCTTCACGGCGCCGACCTTGCGATACACATCCCCC
>Ga0187884_10000356_pt1 | contig 46547 bp, 46 predicted proteins | sample June2016WEW_20_4_FD_132983 | JGI IMG/M metagenome (GOLD analysis project Ga0187884, IMG submission 132983) | Peatland microbial communities from SPRUCE experiment site at the Marcell Experimental Forest, Minnesota, USA - June2016WEW_20_40 | ecosystem: Environmental > Terrestrial > Soil >...
CAAATGTGCCGTAACGGCGATGACCGGGATATGTTGCGTCGCTGGGTCAGACTTGATTGTCTGAATAACCTCGATGCCAGTGACTTTCGGCATTGCCAAGTCTGTCACCACGAGGTCGATCCCCCCTGCCTTCACTTTGCGGATAGCATCCTCGCCTCCATAGGCCGGGATGACGCGGTAGCCCGCACGGGTCAGTACCTGCGTGAGCAAAGCCATCTGGTCTTGCTCGTCCTCTACGACTAGGATTGTCGCTGGTAACGGCACGGGTTCTTAGCCCTTCAGGGATCACTCCACGTTCCCGGATGCTGGTAGCCAGACCCGAAAGGTAGACCCGTGCCCTGGTTGACTCTCCACGGTCACTCTGGCCTCAAGCAGATCGGCCAGCCGCCGCACGACATACAGCCCCAAGCCCACGCCGCCGTAGCGACGTGTACTTGATTCATCACCCTGGCGGAAGGGTTCAAAGATGACCGGTAATAGCTCAGGGGCGATGCCGATGCCGGTGTCGCTGACAGCAATCTCAACTCCGTTCGCATGGGGGTGAGCTTGGACCGCAACCTTTCCCTCTTCAGTGAACTTCATTGCGTTGCCGATCAAATTCTTGAGCACAATCTTCAGCTTGGCTGGGTCTGTGTGCAGTGTCGGTAATGACGGGGGCACGTCCCACTCCAATCTCACATTGGGCTTTTCCGCTGGCAATTCGGTCTCAGTCTGCACCGTTTCAAGGAAGGCCCTGGCATCAACCGTGGTCAGGGCTATCGGCACCGTCCCGGCTTCCAGTTGACTGACGTCGAGGGTGGAATTGATGAGTTCCAGTAATTCCCGCGATCGTCCGAGCACGCGGCGCAACGCCTCAGCCTGCTCATGAGCACCTAACGCCCCCTCAAGAATAAGCTCGGTGTAGCCGAGGACAGCGACCAGCGGGGTGCGCAACTCGTGTGACATGAGGGCCAAAAACTGCGATTTGAGGCGGCTGGCCGCTTGGGCCTGGTCGTAGAGTTGCTGGAGCTGCTGCGTCCGTTCGGCAACTTTGGCCTCAAGCTCCCGCGCCCACGCCAAGCCCTTCGTGGCTCGTTGCCGCTCGTACTTGATCTGGCTGATGACATGCCCATAGAAGAGGGCCACCGTGTAGAAGAACACGACGCGCAGCAGATTGGGGGATGTCCACAGTCGCGGACCGGCGCTAAAGTACAGGTTCGCCACACTGACCACCGTGCTGGCGAGCAATACCATGGCGCGGCTTTCACCAAGGGCCGCAAGGCAGAGCACAAAGAAATACAGCAGGAAGAACTCCTGCCCGGTGGTGCCTGTAGAATGGAGCGCCCAGGAGACCCAGAGGGTATCGGCAATAAGCACGGGGGCTTCCACGTACCATGAGAAAACGACATTTGAAGAGATGAAGGACAGCGCTACGTTGCTGGCCAGTGCGGCGGCAATCATGACGCCAGAGGCGGCGGGAAGTGGCACCCCCTGCCTTTCGAAGATGATCAGGTAGGCAGCGGCAGCGATGAACAAGTAGCGGAGCAGTAGGAAGACCCCTTTCTGCCCGCCTCCGAGGTGTCGAAACTGGCTGGTGTCCACCATGGCCTTTGAGGGTCAACAAGACCCATGCCAGGTGCGTTGCGTTCTGCGCCTTACTCGTGTGCCGTGGGCCAGGCGACTCACTAGATGCTGCAAGACTGACGGAGCGTCACACCTCGCAGCCTGCACCCGCGTGCATCAGAGAGTTTCACGCGAAGTGGTAGGCGAGATTGGCGTCCGGGTGCTGGCGGTCTGGGCGGGTCTGCAGACAGGGCGCTAGGTGTTAGTGAAGTCAGTGGGGTTGGTTTCGCTGTCGGCGGCTAGCGCGGGCGTGGTGGCAAGGAGCAAGATGGGTGGCGGAAAACATGAGCAGCCAACCAGTCAGGAGTAGCGCCGCAACGCTGCGGTTGAAGTGCATCTAAGGGACACCTATGGCGTGGGGTTGGGTGTTGGTTGAGCGGGTGGATAGATTTGCTCGGCGGGAACGCAGCGAGCGTGGGTGTACAGTTCCTTGGCTAACTTGTCTACCGCGTGGCGCGGATGGCTGAAGGGTGCGAGGGCTTGTAACAGTTCGTCTTGGCAAGCTTTGGCTGTGTCGTGGGTGCTCGTTTGGTTCCACTTGGCGATGGATGCGGTGTCGTCTGGGACTAGGTCTTTGTCGAGGGGTGGCAGCATCAACAACCAGCCGCCTAGAAGTAGAGCGGGAAGGGTGCGGGTCAGGTACATTGTCGTTGCGCAATGTAATCTGCAACGAGGGGGAGGCGGCTGTCAAGGCAACACCAGACTGCTGGCCGTGGAATGGTTACCACTATGGCCGCTGGAATGGCCCCTGGAGTGCCCACCACCTCGGACAAGTGAGGCGGAGTTAAACCCGAGCATCAACACCAGCACGATACCGCCGACCCTCTTTCTGGTGCGCATCCTGGTCCCCCCTCCACTCACGTTGATGGCACCAGTCAGCGGCCATTGTCAATTCAAACGGCCCTTACTGCTATCCAAAAGTGCACAGCGAGTTCTAAATTGAGACATGCAAACATGGCCGGCCGTCGCATCACCCGCTGCTGGCATTTTTGGCCGAAGCGAAGGTGGTGGCGCACGCGTGGCTGCGCAGTGGCAACACGGGGTCGGCGCGGGGCGTGCGCAGCTTCTTGGATGAGGCCCTGACGCGCTTGCCCCCTGGCTACCGGCTCTACGCCGTGCGGGCGGACTCGGGCTTTTTCGAGGCGGCGGTGCTCAGCGATCTGGAGCATCGGCAACTGCCCTACGCGGTTGCGGTGCGGGTGACCAAGCCCCTGCGCCGGCAGCTGGCCGGGGCGAAGGGCTGGACGGAGTTTGCCCCCGGCTTGGAGGTGAGTGAGCTCATGTATGAGACCTACGGCTGGCAGGCACCCCGGCGCGTGGTCACGGTGCGCGAGCGCATTGCCGAGCGCCCTCAGGCCCGGGGACGAAAGTTGATCGAGGTGCCCGGCTACACCTTTCACGCGGTGGTGACCACGCTGGAGCTGGACGCTGTAGAGGTCTGGCGGTTCTACAACAGTCGTGCGGAGAGCGAGAATCGCCTCAAGGAACTCAAAGAGGACTTCGGAGCAGACGGTTTCTGCCTGCAATCGTTCTACGGGACCGAAGCGGTCTTCCGACTCATCTGCTGCCTGTACAACCTGCTGGCCGAGTTCAAGCGCGATCTGCTGCCGGTCCCCACCCAACGCCTGCACACCTTGCGCCATGAGCTGTTGGTCGTGGGCGGCATCCTCGGCGCCAAGGGCCGCACTCCGGTGTTGCGCCTGGGACTGCGTGGCCGCTGGCGTGATCGCTTCGCTGCGCTGCTGGCCCGCATCAGCGTGCACGCCATTTCAACTGTGGCGCAGTTTGATCTTCACGCGCTGGCTCAACAGCTTGGACCTCCACGTCCCTGGAAAGTCAGACACAGACGCCACCCACCGACTGCTCACGCGCCGGCCGCTGCGTTCTCCTATTGAAGATCAACTGAGGTTTTCGGGCTGAGTAGCCTGAGTAGCAACGATTCCCCGGCGGATGTTTTTACTTCATTTACAGCGGATCATGTGTTCGTCGTCGATGACCAACACTTTCGCCGAGGTCATGGCCTACGTCGCGGCCGCATTGGAATCTGTGCAGAGCGGAACTCACGTCCGCCGGCGGACTTCGTGTCTCGCCGGCGGACGTGCCTCACCATACAGATTAACCGAGGCGTGATTACTGCAGAGCGTTTTCCGACGCGGTCAGCACGCTCATGATGAACGACGGGTTGTGGACGCCCTTGCTGCCGTCCCCGTTGATCAGGTCGTAATTCCACCCTGCTTTCACCAGTGGGTCGCTGAGTGGAATCAGCTTGGTCGTGCCGTCGCTGCCAAGGAAGTTGCCGAGCTGAACACTCGCCTGGGTCAGGGTCAGCGTGTGCGGAGCCTCGCCGGTCGGCTCGTAGGTGAACGTCACCGGGCTGTTGAACGTCACCGCGAACGCCTCCGTCCCGTGCACTTCGATGGGGCTGAAGGAGGCGATGTTGGAAGCCGGCACCGCTATGGGGTCGCTCGCCAGATCATAGCTCTCGCCGCCCAACTGGTGCGGCGTTTGGTCGATGATCGTGATCGTCCCCGCGGTGTTGATTTTCTGCATCAGATACCCAGACATCGCGGTCGCCAGGTCATCGAGTTGCGCTTGCACACTTGCCTGCAGCGTACCGCCGTCGAAATCCCCGTGGCAATCGCCGCAGATGGTGAGGCTCGCATTGAATTGGTGGTTCGTCTGGCCAGCCATGCTGATATCTGGTGGCGGCGGGCTGAGTACCATATGACAGGTCACGCAGGTGTCGGCGATGAAGGAGTGCCGCGAGCGCTGGCCAACGGTAACGAAGTAAGCATTTTGTCCCATCAGCAGGTCGCCTTGGGAAGGTGTGTGCGGCGCCGAGTAGGAAGACGGATCCCCGACATTACTGTTGTGCGCCCCATTGCGCGTGTTGTGACACGTAATGCACAGAGCGCCCTTACCGACGTCCTCAGCCATGAAGCCGGCGGGCAGCATCGCGGTGCTCCCCTCGATGCGAACCGTCGCGTTCGCCCCGCCATTCCCTTGCGCGTGCGGGTCGTGGCAGGTCGCGCAGGTCTGCGGTTGCACGGTATCCACGGTAAGCCCGAGAGCGGTGAGTTCGGCCACCGTTGCGTTGCCGTTCGCTCCCTGGATGTTCTGGGTCAGATCTGCCTGCGTGATCCATTTGAGGAAGCCCTGACCGGCATGGCAGCGACCGCAGTGCGCGGCGGTGGCGCCGCGGTTCTCGACCGTCGCTTCCTCGATGGGAAGCGTGAAATCACTATGTGCACTGCGCTGCCATTCCTGGAAGCGGCCGTGACGCGGAGGCTCGCCGTGACAGCGCCCGCACACATCGGCGGAGATGCTGACGTGGGCGTCGATGGTGGCGCTGTCCGCAAAGTGGGTCGCGATATCGACCGGCCCGTGGCAGTTCTCGCACTGGACATTGGCGAGCTGCGCCACATCGGGGTACTTGGCCAGCATGTTGGTCCAGTTGTTCGGGTTCGCCGTTACGGAATGGCCACCGGGGAAGAAGTCGTTCAGGAAAGCCGTATAGTCCGTTTGATCGCCAAATCCATTGTTGGTCGGGTTCGCCGTCAGGCCATAGCCGACGGTGTGGCACGGGAAACAGGACGGACTGTAGCCCCCTGAGTTGAGGTTCTTGGTAAAGATCTGGGCATGCCCGGACTGGATCCACTGGCTGAACTTATCGCACGTGGGGATACTCGGTGGGCAACTGGAGGCAGGGCCACTATGGCAGGCTTTACAGACGCTGGCGGGCTGGCCGTCAGGGCCGATTTCCCCAGTCCAATCGCTGGAGTAGACGTCGATGCTGGCCCCACTGTTCGACTCGGTCACAGTATACTCGCCCTTCACATCGGGCGTGAAATATGGATTCTGCGTGCTGGCATCCTGCAAGCTGGCAGTGGAGCCGCCGGGAGCGCTGAGAGTCCAGTTGTATCCCGTGGCATCCTTCCCGTGGAGGAGTACCGGCAGACCGATGGGCTCGTTCTGGAGGCCTGTCGACCACACGAACGGCAGCGTCACGGCGATGGCCACGTCTTGAGACACACCCGATTGCGTGGTTGCCGTCAACGTCACCGTCCCAGCCTCTGCGAGGTCGAGAGGGTTGATGCCCATGACCATGTTCCGATCCAGAAGCGCATTCGGCGTTCCTGATACGATGGTGAAAAACTCGTCCTTGAAAACGGTCAGGCTCGGCAGTTGCACTTGGACTGAGTTGCCTTGAGGGGCAAGTGTTACCGGCGCGCCGCTCTTCTGGGTCCACGTAACGCTGCCCGGAGTGGAACCATCCATCGCGGTGACCGTGACGGAAACGCTCAGGGTATTGCCCGGCGCGGCAGTGCCTTGAACTTTCGACGAGATGACCACGGGGGCAACCGGGACCATGGCCACATTCTTCGTGGCCGTCTGCCCAGCTACGAGGGTCACGGTCTCGGTATCGGGTTTCAAGTTGGCGCCGGCGAAGGTCAGCGTGTAGGTGCCGATGGGGAGCTGGCCTGAGTAATTCCCTTGTGCGTCCGTCGTCATGCTCACGCCGGCGATGGCTGGGCTGCTGGTGACGGTAACGCCCTGTATGCCGGTTCCGGTCAAGCTGTTGGTTACGGTGCCCGACACGGTACCGGTGCTGACCCCCGGAGGACCCTGCTCGCCTGGAGTACCCGGGGCACCGTTCTTGCCATCACTGCCGCTGCATCCAGCCAGCAGCAGCGTCACTGACAGTAACCCCACACCTACCAACTGATACGCACGCACCATACCGGTTTCCCTCCTGGGCTTCGTTCGTCGTAGGCTTCACCCGATATTTCCCAGATCAACGGCACATCATTCTGCCCTGGGACGTGAATATCCCACTTCGGCAGGCTGGGCAAGCATTTTGTCCTTGTTGCGCTGGAGGTCGTTCCCGGTCGCCAAGGCGTGGTGTTGGCGCCGGGGAAGGGGAAATGCCAGGAGATGTTGTCTTTCAAGATGGTGGTGCGGGACGGCTCGAGGGAGCGTTGGAACTCGGCCATCTCCATCAGGCGTTGATAGTCGGATACGACCGTTTCCGGCGGTTGACTTATCTGCACTGTGCGGTTAGCCTGCGTGAAAATTAAGTCGGTCATTTTCCGGAGGCGGGTGGCTGCACCGGCACGCCGGGCGGCCTTGGGGGTCGCGCCCAAACGAAGGATTAGCAATGAGACGAGTAGCAACCGGCCGGGTGTCCTTTGTCGCCCTGCTCGTTCTGGTTATCTGGGCCGTACGGTCGGAGGCGTACCCGACATATTCTGAGAACAGGGATGCCACGAATTGCCGGACGTGCCACGGCGATTTCCAAGCTGCCAACTACGTGTCGCTGCATAACGGGACACCTTGGAACACTGATCTCATGAGCGGCCACATCAACATGGTCGGCTCCGACTGCGGTACCTGCCACCAATCGGCATCGACATTCTTCCCTGTCTCGACGGACATGTCAGCCGGCGCTGGCGGGCTTTCACCCATGGCTTGCGTCGGTTGTCACGGTCGCGAGCAGGATGCCGGGCACGACAGCGTATCGGCCGGACGCGGAGCCGGGCTGCGGCAGCACCACTTCAGGGCGGGTGTGACGGTCTGCAAGGATTGCCACACTGATGCCGATCCGGCTAACTATGTTCCCGTCGGCGAGAACATTCCGCCGTTTAACTACTTCACCCCGGACGCAGCGCACCCGAATAAGCCGACCGACCCGTGCAATGCCAACGGGTCGGAAAGCAAGTTCGGGCCGGTCGGCCTGGACAACGACGGCAACGGCCTCTACGACCTCGCTGACCCCGCCTGTCAAGCGCCGGCGGTTTGCGTCGGGGACTGCAATGGGAGCGGTCAGGTCACCGTTGCCGAGATCATCACTATGGTGAACATCGCCTTGGGCAACGCGGACGTGTCATCGTGCAGCGCCGGTGACGCGAACGGCGATCACCGGATCACGGTGGACGAGATCCTTAGAGCGGTGAACAACGCTCTGAACGGATGCCCGGGCTGAGAGCTATCCTCCCGGAGCGTCCTTCCCTCAAATTCCCGTGGCCACAGCGCCGCGACATGCACGAGCCGCGGTGATCCTCCGGGCGTGGACCTCAGGCCGCCCGGCGCTCGTAGTGCCGATAGAGGCCGCCGCCTTCCGCGACTTCGACGACAGCGCCCTGCTCGCGGCCTTGGATCGGGCGCGGCGCCGGGCAGTCCATGGCGAGGGCTAAACTGAAGTTCCCGCTGAGTGTGAGCAAGAATGGCCGTGAAGACCAGAGGTTAGTCGAATTCGGCCGTGCAAGGTTCTGACTACACGGTAATGCCCTGCAGCAATTCGGTAGCCTGCGCCTGCTTGGGGTTCGGGCGCGTGATCATCTCAAAGTGGCGGCGTTGGCCTGCGTGTCAGGAGCACGACAAGTGTTGCGCACGATGGGCTGCTACGCTGTATCATGCAGGGCAGCGGTCCTTCTCTGGTGGGTGAGCACACAGCAGGTACTGCCAGCGCCACTATACCCACCTCCACGTGGTCCGATCTGTCGCCACCCCCCGATACTACCAGTCCGACCATGCGGCCAGCATCGTCTCACACCGGAGCGCCCGACGTGCCGCCTATCACCTGAGCTACAGCGGCACCGCGAAGCACCCCCGACGACTGGAACGCCCTGTGAAACTCCAGTTCCAGCCAGATCCCCTCACAGTTGAGCAGCTGGACCGTGAACGGTAGGCAATTGCGGGTCGGTATGTGGCGCCCGTTGGGCACGAACCAATGGCCGACATCGCCGTGCTCGGTCACACCGACCTATGAGTGCCGCCGACGGGGCTCGATAAGTTGTTCGATAGTCGGCAGCCGGTCACCATTCGCTTCGACCCGGTGCCTCACGTGATGGCGGAGCTGGCGGTGCCGCGATAAGCCCGAGCGGAGCGCGGCGAGCCGCGAGATCGGCGTCGCGACGGTCGAGATGAAACTCCTTGCGCCAGCGTTCCGTAGGATACTCCCAGCCTTGCATCCGCAGCGCACCGGTCTCGTCCGCAATCAGGATCGCGGTGCCAAGCGGTGTGTCTGTGTCCGGATCCCCTGTGCGACTCGGTTTGCAAACATTTTGCAAACCAACAGGCTAGCACAGGCTGGTTTTCAGTGGGATTAGGCGGGAGCCCGAAGCGGCGGAACCTCAACAAAATAGGCCCTTGTGGTACCAATCGGGACAGGTTGGGATGGTCGCCAACGCATTTGAAGACCGGGGAGGCCACCGGGCCCCATCCTCCTCCGTGCGGTGCAGGTTACGCGATTTGGCGGCTAAGGCAAAGCTGCGGAGTTGTTGCTGATCGCTGAAGGCTGAAACAGCTTCAGCGTACGAAATGCCCGAAACGGTCCCAGCGTACCCCTTGTGGCAAGGCAGCGATCATCTCGAACGGCCATGGCCATCCCCGCATCTGCCCGACGCCGCGCGAATACGCTTGGCTGTCCCACGACCAGTAGATAAAGGTGGCCTGCCCTTTCACATCGGACTCGTCGGCGAAACCCCAATACCGACTGTCGTAGCTTTGGTCGCGGTTATCGCCCATGACGAAGAACTTGCCGGGAGGCACGGTAACTGGACCGAAGTGATCTCTGGGCACCGCATCGCGGTTCCTAGTGTCGGTAAAGTTGGCGTGGGGATCTGGGACTTCCGCACCGTTTATGTACAAGCGCTTATTGCGGATCTCCACAGTGTCGCCGGCGACTGCGATCACCCGCTTGATCAAATCGATGTTGCGATCGACGGGTGAGGTGAACACTACCACGTCACCCCGATGCAACGGGCTCCATTGGGTGACCTCTCGGTCCACAAACGGGAGATGCATGCCGTAGGCGAGCTTGTTCACGAATAGATGATCGCCGATCTGGATGGTCGGCAGCATCGATCCGGAGGGCACCCAGAACGCCTCGACAACCGACGAGCGAACGAGCAACGCGACCGCAACCGCGAGCAGCAGTGACTCGACGTTTTGCTGCAGCCGTGACTTCGGCGACCTCTCACGGCTGGACTTCCGCCAGAACGCAGAGCCGAGCGACGACCTATCGCCGTCAGTCTTGGGCCGCGCCGAATTCGATGGTGACATCTAGTTGCTAATCATGGAATTCCGCAGCTACCCCGTCAAGGGGTGCTCCCGACCCGGGTGCGCCCCTCGCTTCGTGCAGGCTTTCCAGCTAGCTTCACTGGCACAGAAAAGAGCGAGCATGGTCACCCCACAGCAAGTTATCGAGGAGCTCAAGAAGGTCAGGTACCCGGGCTTTACCCGCGACATCGTCTCCTTCGGGATGGTCAAAGATGTCGAGGTCGGCTCGACGGGGGTAAACGTGATTCTGGCGCCGACCACCGCGCGCCAGGACGTGATCCGTCAGATTCGCGAGGCGGTGACAGCCGCCGTGACGCAGATGCCGGGTGTCACCGCCGTCGACGTGACGCTCATTGAACCCGAACAGCCGGTGCAGCGGATGCAGCAGGGGCCCACGGGCGTACCAGGTGTGAAGCACGTGCTGGCCGTGGCCAGTGGCAAAGGCGGCGTCGGCAAGTCCACCGTGGCGGTGAACTTGGCGCTGGCCTTGACAGCGTTGGGCAAGCGCGTCGGCCTGCTGGACTGCGACGTCTACGGCCCGAGCGTGCCGCTGATGCTCGGCTTGCACGGGCGGCCGAAGTGGACTGACGAGCACCGCATCGTCCCGGTGGAGAAGTTCGGATTGAAGGTGATCTCGCTCGGCGTGTTCATCGATGATCGTACCCCGATCATCTGGCGCGGTCCGATGATCAACAAGCTGCTGACGCAATTCCTCCGCGAGGTGGAATGGGGCGAGCTGGATTTCCTGGTGCTCGACCTGCCGCCAGGCACCGGAGACGCGCAACTCACCATCGCGCAGCAGGTACCGTTGAGCGGTGGGGTTATCGTAACCACGCCGCAGCACGTGGCGCTGCTGGACGTGAAGCGCGGCGTCACCATGTTTCAGCAGGTGAACGCGCCGGTGCTCGGCGTGATCGAGAACATGAGCTACCACATCTGCAGCGGTTGCGGAGAACGCGCCGAGATCTTCGGCCATGGCGGCGGTCAGGAGATGGCCAAGCAGTTCCACGTGCCGTTTCTCGGCGAGATTCCGCTGGTCGGCGACATTCGCGAGGCGTCGGACACCGGCAGGCCAATTGTCGCGGCGCAGCCCGATCATCCGCAAAGCCAAGCCTTCCGCGCCATCGCCGAACGCATCCTGACCGAGATCGCCAACCGCCCGAGCGATGAATTGCCGACGATCCACTGATGGATTCCGCAGGCACAGCGAGGCGTCGAAACCCCGCCCTCCAGCAATGAGCCAGCGCGAGCGCATACGTTTGACCTCGTTCAGCCACGGCGCGGGTTGAGCCTGCAAGATCGGGCCAAAGGATCTCGGTGAGATCCTGCGCAAACTCCCCGCGGCTCACGACCCGAACCTGTTGGTCGGGATGGACCCGTGCGACGATGCCGCGGTGTACCGCCTGACCCCGGACCTGGCGCTGGTGCAGACGGTTGATTACATCACGCCTCTGGTCGACGACCCGTACACCTTCGGCCAGATCGCGGCGGCCAACTCCCTGAGCGACGTCTACGCCATGGGCGGGAAACCGCTCTTGGCACTGAACGTCGTCGCCTTTCCGACCGCTGTCTTGCCGATGGACGTGCTCGCCGAAATCCTGCGCGGCGGCTTCGACAAGGCGCAGGAAGCCGACGTCCGCATCGTGGGCGGGCATAGCATCGATGACCGCGAGCCCAAGTACGGCCTGGCCGTAGCCGGTCTCGTGCATCCGGATCGCGTCCTGCGTAACTCCACGGCACGCGCTGGCGACCATCTGATCCTCACCAAAGCGCTGGGGATGGGCATCGTCTCCACCGCAATCAAGCGTGAGCTGGCCAGCTCCGATCTCATCGCGCGCGCGGTGGAGGTGATGACGACGTTGAACAAGAATGCCGCGCTGGCAGCCATCGAGATCGGCGCCCATGCGTGCACCGATGTAACCGGGTTCGGCCTGCTCGGCCATTTGCGCGAAATGATCGCAGCGGGCCGCGTGGGCGCCCAGGTAAGTGTTCATCGCGTGCCCGTCTTGCGTGAGGTGGTGGAGCTTGCGGCACAGGATGTCGTGCCCGGCGGTACGAAACGCAATCTCGCGTTCGCCCAGGAGGTGGTCGATTTCGATGCAGCCGTCGACCCGGTGCAACGCCTTATTCTTGCGGATGCACAAACTTCAGGCGGCCTCCTGGTGGCAGTCGCACCTGAACGCACCGACGATTTGCAGCGCACGCTGCACGCCAAAGGCGTGCCGGTGTACGCGGATATCGGGGTGATCACCGACGACTCGTCGGGGCGAATCCGGGTCGTTCCGTGATCGTGAAAAGTTTCTGGTGTTTCTATAGACCGAACGACTTGCGTGCCAACTCGGCGATGTGGCGGCCGATCGCAAGCGACGCCGTGGCTGCGGGCGACGGCGCGTTCAGGACATGAATCGCGTGCGGCGTCTCGCTGATCCTGAAGTCGTCCACTAACGCGCCCTCAGGGGTAACTGCCTGTGCGCGCACCCCGGTGCCGCCGGGCTCGAGGGCGCGCTCCTCCAGTTCCGGCACCAGCCGTTGCAAGGCGTGGAGGAAGGCGCGTTTACTCACGGAGCGATACATTTCGTACAACCCGGTGCGCCAATACTTCGCGGCCATCGCCCAGAAGCCGCGGTAAGTCACTGTCGCGAGCATCTCCGCCAAGTTGATGGTGGTCCGCCGATAACCCTCGCGGGCATAGGCCAGCACCGCGTTTGGCCCCGCTTCGACCTCTCCCTGAATGCGCTTGGTGAAGTGCACCCCAAGGAACGGGAACTCCGGGTCGGGGACGGGGTAGATCAGCCCGCGCACAAGGTTCTGGCCGCGGCGCAGCGTGTAGTACTCGCCGCGAAAAGGGATGATCCGGACCTCCGGCCGCACACCCATCATGCGTGCCACCTTGTCAGCATACAGGCCGGCGCAGTTGATGAGGTTGTTCGCCGCGACCGTTCCGCTGCTGCTCTCGATGTACAGCCGGTCCGCTCGCCGGATCGCGCGCACGCGCGTGGCGGTGCGCAAAACTACCCCGCGGCTCTCCAGGTTGGTGGCCATTGCCTGAGCGACTTCCCTGTAGTCGACGATGCCGGTGGTGGGCGAGTGCAACGCCACCACCGCCCGCGCGTGCGGCTCGATCTCGCGCAGCTGCGCCGGATCGATGAGCTTGAGGCCCTTGACGCCGTTGGCCGTGCCGTGTTCGCGGAGCGCCAGCAGTCGGGGACGCTCTTCCTCGGTGGTGGCGACGATCACCTTGCCGCGGTCCTCGTAGCGGACGCCATTGGCCTCGCAGAAAGCTTTCATCAGGCGCACGCCTTCGACGCACAGCTTCGCCTTGAACGAGCCCGGCTTGTAATAGATACCGGCATGGATCACACCGCTGTTGTGGCCGGTCTGGTGGGTGGCCAGGCTCGATTCCTTCTCGAGCAGGGCTACACTCACGCGCGGAAAGCGCTCGCTGAGCGCGAGCGCGGTGGCGAGCCCGACGATGCCGCCGCCGATGATGGCGATGTCGTACCCGGTGTTGGGCATCGGAAGTCTGCTATCGGGTCCGCGGGCATCCTGTCAACAGCAGCACGCCATGTGGAAGCGGTCGTCGAGTGACCGCTCGCCTGGCCCTACCCCGTCGCCAGTGGCACCGGTCCGTGCGGTGCGGGGAAAGCGGTATCGATGGTGGCAACGTCTTCTTGCGTGAGCGCAAAGCCACACGCGCCGGCGTTCTCGCGGACATGCTCCGGGTTGCTTGCCTTCGGAATGGTGAAAGCGATCTCATCACGCGTCAGAAACCTCAACGCAACTTGCCGCGGCGTTTTCTCGTAGCGGGTCCCGATCTCGGTAAGCACTTTCAGCCCCTTGCTGCCGGGGCGCGGGAAGCCGCCGAACGGCGTATAGCCGACTACGGCGATGCCCTGCTGCCGGCACCAGGGAATCAAGTCGCGCTCGATGCCCCGCGTCGCAAGGTTGTAGAGGACCTGATTGCACGCCAGGCGCTCCCGCTTAAGAACGGCGATCGCCGCGCCCAGGTCATTGACGTCGAAGTTACTCACCCCCACAAAGCGGATCTTGCCGGCTGCCACAAGTGATTCCATAGCACCCATGGTGTCGGCGATGGAGTACTTGCCCGGCCAGTGCAGCAGGTAGAGGTCGAGATAGTCGGTCCTGAGGCGACGCAAGCTCTGCTCCGCGGCGCGGATCGTGCCGCGATAGCTGGCGTTCTGCGGCAACACCTTGGAGACTAGGAACAGATCGGCCCGGCGGCGACCGCGGATGGTGTCCGCGACTACCTCCTCGGCACCGCCGTTGCCGTACATCTCGGCCGTGTCGATGTGGGTCAGACCGAGGTCGAGCCCGAGGGAGAGGGCGGCAACTTCCCGCTCCCGTTCGCGCGGCGACTCGCCCATGTGCCACGTACCCTGACCGATCACCGACGCCACAACGCCGGTGCGCCCGAACGCTTCCCGCTCCATGCCGCGTCTATTCTGCAGGATGACAGCGGCCGTGACCATCCCGGCAGCGGCCGCCGGGCGCGGCCGTGGCAGCGAGTTCATTGTCACTTTGCCGGCGGTGGGCTCGCCGTTAAGCATGCCCCTGGGCGCAGCTGTGGCTGCCAACCGCGGCAGTCATCGACAGCGGCTCGGAGAATAGCTTTCAGCAGTCAGCCTGCAGCGCTCAGCCAAGGTCTTGGTTCCGAGCTGAACGCCGCGAGATGACTAATTGCTATTTTTCGCCGATCAAGTAAGTCACGCCAGCGGCCCCCGCACGTGCCGCGTGCACCGTGCCGCGCGGCAGCATCAGTCGGTCACCAGAGCGTAGGCGGAAATCACGCCCGCCGGAGCTGAAGACCAACTCGCCATCGACCACCCACAAGCTCTCGTCGTGCTCGTGGGAGTGGGGCTCATAGCTGACGCCGGCTTCGTCACGCCAGCGGAAGACATTGAACCCTTCTTGTTCGAGTTGCTGTTGGAGTGCATCTACATGCACAGGCCCGTTACCGTTCCACGGAATCGTTTCGAGCCGCATCCGTCAGCCCTCCTTGGCGACTGTAATCTGCTATTCGAGATCCTCGCCGAAGTGCGCGCGGGCGATTCGCTCCTTGAGATACTCGAGCGTGCCGAGGTCCTCGAGGATGTCGCCGCCCGTGTCGTAGAAGAAGATCTCGCCGCGCTTGTTGCGCCCGACCGCAACCAGCCAGTCGAGGTGGTCGCGATCTTCAATCAGGTAGTTGATCGTTTGTGCAACGCCTTTGCCGGGGATGATGGTGATCTTGGGTTTCAGCGACTTTTGTTGCTTGTTCATAGGCATCGTTCCTCGACGCACTTCCGCGATGCACATGTGGTGCGATCATAAACACGCGCACCGTTGCACCGATCCCAAGCATAGCAGGCGTGCGAACCTACTGACGAAGATATGGGCCGTCCCTCAGCAAGTCAATACGGCATTTACGACCGCTTCGACGTGGTACGATTGCGGGAAGAGATCGAGCGGCTGCACGGCTGCGACGCGGTAGCGGGTGGCGAGCCGCTTGAGGTCACGCGCCAGTGTCGCCGGGTTGCAAGAGACGTAGAGCAGCCGCGGCGGTTGCATCTGTAGCAACGCGTCGATCACTTCGGCGGCACCGCGGCGCGGCGGATCGAGCACGACGGCATCAAAGTGCCGCCGGCCCACCAGGCTAGGCATGGCTTGATGCGCCGCCGTGGCGAGCACCTCGCAGTTCGCCGCGCGCAGCGCGGCAACGTTGGCGCGCGCGTCTTCCGCCGCCAGCGCGTGCTGTTCGACGGCGACGACTCTGGCCACACGACGCGCGATCGGCAGGCTGAGATTGCCGATGCCGGCATAGAGATCCAACACCCGCTCGGTGGCGTTGAATTGGCCCAGACGCAAAACGGTCGCGACGAGCAGCTGATTAGCGGCGGGATTCACCTGCGTGAAGACGCCGCCGCGACCCGTCAGCGTGAGATCCGGTTCCGGACGCAGCGTGAGGCGTTCGTCGCCCCAGACGCGGCGCCACTTGCGTCCGTGAAAGACGATGCCGCGGACGAGCGGCGGATTGCCGCAACCTCGCGCCAGCCATTCGCTGAGGCGCGGCGCATCCGCCGCGGCGAAGGCGCCTGCGACCTGGGCAACCAGGACGACACCGGGCTCGGCGCCGGGCTCGATGATCTCGATCCGCTGCACCTGGCTGGTAAGTTGCCGTACCAGTACGGCAGTCGGGCCGAGGGCAGCGGCGGTCTCGGCACCTCCCAGCAGACAGTGCTCGATGCTGACCAACTCGTGCGTGCCGCCGGCATAGAAGCCAATGCGGCCGTCGTGCGTGCGCAGGCTGAGCCGGCTGCGGTACCCGAATTCCAGCGGCGAGCCTACGATCGGCAGTAGAGGGGCGTTGGGCAGGCGGGCCGTGCGCTCGAGCTGGTCGCGCAGGTTCCGTTCCTTGGCACGGAGTTGCGCCTCGTAGGTCAAATGCTGCCACGGGCAGCCGCCACAGCGCGGCAGATACGGGCAGGGCGGCACCCGCCGTTCCGGCGCGGCGCGTACGACCGCCTCCACCTCGGCATAGGCGAACGAGCCGTGATCCTCACTGATGGTGACGTCCACCTCTTCGCCGGGTACGACGCCGCGCATGAAGATGACCTTGCCGTCGAGCCGCCCCACGCCGTGCGGACCGTAGGTCAGGCCGGTGACCTGCACGCGCGCGGTGCCAGGGGCCCGTGTCACAACGCCTCACAGTGTCAGGCTTTCGCTGCGTTGCTTCGCCAGCCAGAAGAGCAACTCGGCAACCTGCCCGAAACCCTGGAAGCGATGGTCCTTCGTCTGCCCGACGTGGTAGCGGTAGTAGATCTGCTGCAGCGCGACAGCGATCTTGAAGATGCCGAAGACGTAGTAGTACGGCATGTTGCTGACATCGACGTTGCGCCGCTTGCCGTAACGCTCGACCGCTTCTCTGCGAGTGAGGAAACCGGGCACGGCCGAGGGAATGGTGGACAGTCCGGCGCCGGCCTCGTCCTTCTCCATCCATGCGGAGAGCAACATGCCGACGTCGGCAAAGGGATCGCCGCGGGTACACATGTCCCAGTCGAACACCGCCACGCAGCGGCCCGGATCGTGGCTGTCGAGCATCATGTTGTCGAGCCGAAAGTCATTGTGGACCAACGTCGGCGTCGGCGACGGCGGCAGCTGATCGCGCAGCCACTGCACCACTTCACCGACGACAGGCACGTCGCCGGTCTTGGCGCGATCGTAGCGCCCGGCCCACCCGTCGACTTGGCGGCGCAGGAAGCCGTCGGGCCTGCCGAGGGTTTCCAGGCCAACGCGGCGCGGATCGACTTCGTGCAGATCGGCGAGCGTATCGATTAGGACTTCGCTCATCTTTCGATTCGCGACGGGGTCGTTGCCGCCGCCGAATTCGGGCGGCACATGCCGGCTCACTACGATGCCGCGGCGGCGCTCCATTACGAAGAAGGGCGCGCCGATGACCGCCGGGTCCTCGCAATACAAAAAGGCGCGTGGCGCTACCGGATAGACTTTGTACAGCACCGACAGGACGCGGTACTCGCGCCCCATGTCGTGTGAGGACGGCGCTACGGGACCGAGCGGCGGGCGCCGCAGCACGTACTCCGCCTCACCGTAGCCCAGAAGATAAGTAAGGTTGGCGTGGCCGCCTGCGAACTGCAAGACCTCGAGCGCGCGGTCGGATGCCGGCAACTTCCCCTTCAAGTACTCGGCCAATACGTGGTGGTCAAAGTCCTCGCCCTCGCGGATGGGAATGACTCCGCCGGTATCTTCCGCCACATCGGCAAAGGCGTACGGAGCCGTGGCGACCGCGCTATCGCCCCCGTCGCGATTGTCCATGTTGATCACGCGGAATTTGCGCGCGGAACGGCCCGCTCTGCTTCAGCCAACCGAAACGCGAACCTCCCAACCGTCTCCGGACGCGAAACGCGATCGAGTTCTTTGAAGATGCCGCGTCTCAGTTCCTCTACCTCCGACCGCCACCACTCGCTCGTTTGCGCTCCTCCTGCTGGTCTCTCTCGGGAATGCCCGCCAAGCGCTTGACCATCTTCTTGCGCGCTTCGATGTCGTACTGCGAGGTGATCGCAATTGCTTCCATGATGGGCGAGCCGCCGCCGTGAAATGACCCAAACAGATGGACACCCGAGGCCGCCGAACAACACACATCGCCGACGTAGCGCCACAACTGTGCCGCGTCTTCCGGAGGAATGTCGGTATTGCGCGTGATGTACTTGTTCAATAAGTCCTTGGTCTCGGGATTGACGAAATCGCCTTCGTAGGGGAAGGTCGCGGGCATGCCGCCCGCAACATCGCAGAGAATTTCCGCTTCGCGAAAGACGGCTTCGCCGGTCAAGCAGCGTCCCACGTTGGCGTAAATCGACTGTGGGATGTAACTCCCAGGGCCGTACGGAATAGAGCCCATCCCAGGAACATAAACCTCGGGCTTGCCCAACTCGGACGCGGTGAATCCTGCCGCGTATCCCAGCTCTGCGACGCGAATGATTTCCGCCAGTTTGTCGCGCACGTGGGACGCCTTCGCAATACCGTTGTACTCCGCCGCCAGCGCCACCGTTCCCAGCATCAGGTCACCGAGCGCGGGCTTGCAGCCGGAATAGGAATGGCGATGGAACAGCGCGAACAAGAGCGCACACGCGCCGCCGTGGACCGTCTCGCCGCAGAGGAACACGCGCTCCCAGGGGACGAACACGTTGTCGAAAATTGTGTACGAATCGGTCGCGCCGGGAGTGAAACCGCGCGGAAAGTGCTTGCGCTCACGCAGGTTGTGCATAGACACGACCTGTTTGACCCCTTCCCAATCCGCGGGGAGTGCGAACGCAACAGCCCAGTCCTTTTCCTCCGGCAAGAGCGCGCGCGTCGGCACGACCAGGATTTCATCGGCGACCGATGCCTCCGAGTTGTGCACCTTTGCGCCGCGCACGACGATCCCATCCTTTTTTCGTTCGACGACGTGAACGTACATGTCCGGGTCTTGCTGCTGGGAAGGTCGCTTCATCCGGTCGCCCTTGACGTCCGTCTGCGCACAGCATCCGACCAAGTCTTCGCGTTGGAAGCGCCCGAGCCACTTTTTGAAATTCTCGTGATATGCCGTCGACCCTGGCTTCTCTTTGTCCGCCTCGTACGAAACGTTGTAGAGCGCGTTGGCGCCGTCCACGCCCATGCAGCGCTGAATGCAGCCCCCGGCGACTTGGCATAGCGCGCGGGTCATGTCCTGTTTCTTGTGCAAGTCCTCTTTGCTCTGATGAATGTGCGTGAAGCGATTGATCTTTTCGCCGGTCAGATGCGAGGTTGCCGTGCACAGGTCTTGGTGCTCGGGATCGTACGCGCAATCAAATGTCAGCCCGATGGTGTTGAGCGTCGTCATTTGCATTTCGTCGGTGCGATCGATCTTTTCGCCGTCCACGTAGATGTTGCGGCGCATCTTGCGTAAGCCCTCGATGTACTGCTGTTTAGTTCTCATGTTTCCTCCGCGGTTCGTTAATGCGTCAATCAGTCAATCAGGGATTTGTCAGTCAGGTGATCTCCCAGTCCCTAACCTTTCATGTATCGCGATCGCTCGCACAACGCCAGCGAGATTTGCGCCATCTCATCCGAACATGCGAGGTCGGGGCCACCGGCCCCAACGGCGGGCGGCGCAGCACGTACTCCGCATCGCCGTAGCGCAGAAGATAGGTGCGGATGGGAATCGTCTCGGGCGGATCGCTGGCGTGCATCGAAAAGAGATCTTGCTCTGCCTTCATCCTCCTGGTGCGCCCGTGAGCGCCAGTATGTCGGTTCTCCTCAATTCGACCGGCGTACTGGCTCATTGGCTGACCGGCTTAGTTCGTCCCTTCATCGCATAAATCCGCGTGACCTCGATGTCCAGCGCCACGGTGCGTCGCGGCTTGCCTGTGGCACCGGGCCGCGTGTCGCGCCCGCTGTCCGGCAACTCACGAGCCCGCCCGTAGACGATGGCCACGGACCCGTCGGCACCCCAGGTGGTCAGCGCGACGCGCGGATTACCTTGGAGATCGATACGGCGCACAGCGTTCTCGTAGATCGTCGAGCGGAGCCGGCCATTCACGAACTCCGCGTGCACCGGTGCGATGTGCGGTGCGCCATCGGCGCTCACGGTGGCCATCGCCTTCATGCGCACGCCGTTCCAAAAGCGGACGAACTCGGCCGCCGACATGCGGCGCTCGCTGTGCTCGAACGTCTCGCGTACCGCTCGACCAGCTCTGGCCCGACTGCGGTCGAGGAGGCGTTGGATTGCGGCCAGCGCTGGCGCTGGCCAATTTGCCGGGTCGCGCTCTTCCGGTGACGCTCCAGCTATGACCGACTGCCGGCACTTGGGTTCGCTGCTGTGCGCCACGGTTCCACTCACCTGTTGCGGAAGTATTCTGCCGCGCAGTTGACGGACGGACAAGCCCTCTGCCACAGCGTGCTTGCGCGAGCATGTGGTGCGCGCCACAATCCCCGCGCGATCGAAGACAACATGCTCCTCGATACCCCACCGGGCTTTGTACTGGCAGTCCTCGATCGAATGACCGATCCCGGTAAACCCCTCAAGATCGGGCGAGTAGAACCCAAAGAAAGTGGGATCCTCCGTCGCTTCGATGACGAGCGAGTACTTCAAGTCAATCACGTTCCGCCCTCCTTGCTCGCTCTGAAGAGTCCCTGCGCGCGACGGATGGACGCCCCAAAAAGCAGAGGCCTTCCGGATCCGGAAGGCCTCGTGCCTTGAGCCCTAAGGCTCGTGTCTAAGGGGAAAAGGGGGAAAATTCTGGCCTAGTGAATGGCCTCAGAAGCAAGTTGCGTACTTACTTTTTCTTCTTGCCGCCCGCTTTCTTCTTCGCAGGGGCTTTCTTCTTGGCTTTTGTTGCCATACGACCTCCTTGTACCTCGTTGGAAGCTTTCAACTACCTATGCTTCCTCTTCCCCTCAGACAGCCTCCACCTCCAGCCACCCACCACCAGTTTCACGAACCAATTATGAAATGATGGCAGCCTCATGTCAATAGACGAATGGCATTTTGGAAAAATTTTTTTAAATCCGTTTTCCCCGGAGTTGCAGGCGAAATCGGCCCTCTAAAATACCGTTGGAGATCCGCTCGGATCGGTCCTAGCAGAACGTTCTAGAAACGTATCCACAGCTGGTGGCGAACGTTGTCCACAGCGTAAGCTTCTACCCTACAGCAGGCAGTACTGCGGCCGACACCGAATTGGTCAACAGCTCTGAGGCCCTGGCCTCGTTCATCGGACGGTGCCGCCGCGCTCACTGGTTGGTGAGGCCCTCCCACGCTATGGGGGCGGCGTTTCAACCCCGGCCAGCTTGGTCACCACCCCGTAGTACGTTTGCAGCGCGTTGCGGAACGGATCCAAGCGCAGGCGCTCGTCGATGCCATGGATGGACCGAAACTCGGCGTCCGTGAGCACCACCGAGTTGAAGCCATAAGCGGCAACGCCGCAGCGCCGGAACGGTGCCGAGTCAGTGACTCCGCTGCTCATAACCGGCGCGACCAGGCTGCTTGGTCAGGTTTGAACAGGCCTATTATGCCGGCTCCGCCTTCGTTCAACACCATGGTGACGTTTCCAAACAGTTCGGGATAACGTTCGAGCATGCCGTCGGCGCCGCCTCCGCCATTCTCCTCATCCGGCTCGACCAAGAGGAACGGTTACGTCTGCGGCGTGGTGCCCTGGCGGTGCAGCAGCATGGTGATGATTTGGAAGATGCCGAGCTCTTTCGTGTCCAAGGCGCCGCACCCGTACAGCATGCCGTCGGCGATCTCTGCCGCGAACGCCACCAGCGTTGCCGCAATCTGTTGCCGCGGCGCTTACTCCGATCTCGTGTCGAACGTATCGCCGAAAGGGCGCGAATCTGCAAAGGTGGATGGGGAATCCGTTCTGCAAGTGAGGGAGGTTCATATGTCGAGTGAGCCGGGCGTTTTCGAGATAATGTACCAGTTGCGCGCCATGCGGCGCTTGAAACCGGACCCGGTGCCGGACGAATTGATCTGGGAAATCCTCGAAGCCGGTACCAAGGCGCCGAGCGGTAGCAACAGCCAGGTGTGGCGCTTCGTCGTCGTGCGCGACCCCGATGGCAAGCGCTTCGTTCAGGAGCGCTACAAGCGGGCGTGGGACCTGTACGCCCAGGCCAACATCGAGGCCGCGGCCAAATCGCCGCCTCCGCCCGAGGAGTTGCCGGCGCGCCTGCGGATGGCCCGGGCCGCCATGCAGATGGCGGAACACCTGCATGAGGCACCGGTGCTGCTGCTGGTGTGCATGATGCCGCGCGCGGATCTGCCGGCGGTGCGTGGTCGTCGCAGCCCAGCTGCCCTCTACGCCTCGATCTTCCCCGCGGTGCAGAACATCCTGCTGGCGGCGCGGGCTCTGGGCTTGGGATCGGTCCTCACCACGTTGCACCTGGTGTACGAAGACGAGATCAAGCAGCGCTTCGGTATCCCTGCCGAAGTGGAAACGGTGGCGCTGCTGCCGATTGGTTATCCGAGAGGGAAGTTCGGGCCGACGACGCGGCGGCCGGTCGAGGAGGTCACATACTGGGAGAAGTGGGGCGAGCGCCGTCCGCGCTAGGGCCTGCGGCCGGCGTCATTTCTATGGCCCGCTCCCCGTTGGGTCGCTGCGGATTTCCGAGTCCGACAAGCTGTCAGAAACGCTGCATTCGGGACAGAGCGCGATCACCTCGTCGTCGTTGATGATTAGCGGCACGGGTGTGAGGAACTTCCCGAGCGGTGGGCCACCGATGCATTCGCCCGTCTCTGGAAGATAACACGCTCCGTGGGTGGCGCACCGGATGTGCCGCTTGTCTTCAGTGAGGAGCTGGTTGTCGATCCAGTCCAGCGTCATCGGCACGTGGCAGCAACGGTTTACGTACGCGCACAGGCGACTGCGGTGATTGACGACGAAGCACTCCTCCTCGCCCTCGTGACACCGTAGTACGAACTTCTTCGTCTGCCCCGGGGCCAATTCTCCGACCCGGGCGACTAACGCATTGCCGTAGCCCGTCATTGTCAATCACTATAGCGGTGGCATTGGCTGAACGGAACTCATGCCTGAGCGAGATCCAACGCAGCCGCCCGTTTCTCTCGTCCTGCTTGGCGACCGGATGCCCGACCGAGGCATGCACCTCGCCACGGCTGCGGCATCGGGTTTTGACGTGGCGCAACGTCTCGGGAGAACGGGGTTGACCGGTCCAAAAACTCGAATAATGAGTGAAGGGTGAGCCGGTCAGCCGGTTCGCCGGTGAGGCGGTCAGAGAATCGGGCCTGGTGCACCGGCGTACAGGCACACCGACACAGGAGATGCCGATGCTGAACGATGCTGAAGCGCGAGAGCAGATCATCCAGATCACCAACGAGTTGTTTTCCATGGGGCTGCTGACGGCCACGGGGGGAAACGTCAGCGCCCTGGCGAGCGGCGGTGAGACGCTGTGGATCACGCCCAGCCAGATGTACAAGGGTGGGCTGACGGAGGCCGACCTGGTGCACATCCAGCCCGACGGCACCGTGATCGAGGGGACGCGGCAGCCGTCCGTCGAGTTCCAGATGCACGCCGCCGCCTACCGGGTGCGCCCCGGCACTACCGGCGCCGTGCACACGCATGCGCCCATCGCCACGGCGTTCGGTATCTGCAGTCAGACCTTTCCGCCCATCAACACCGACGCCGTGTTTCTGCGCGACACTGTGACCGTACCCTGGTACATGCCCGGGTCCAAGGAGCTGGCGGACGCGGTCGCCGAGGCTCTCGTGAAAAGTCGTGGCGCGATACTTCAAAATCACGGCTTGATGTGCGTGGGCGAGAATCTGCGCAAGGCTGTCACCCGCGCCATGATGCTCGAAGAGACCGCCAAGATTCTCATGTACTGCAAGCAGTTCGGCGGCACCATCAGCCTGCTGCCCGACGAATGGGTCGAGCGCCTGGCGCCGCTTGCCGACTTCATTTAACGGCAATGCCAGTCAGTAAGCATCGTCCTACCCAGATAGCACCCTTCGAGACGGCGCCTGATAAGCCCTTCGACACGGCGCTCCGCGCCTGCTCAGGAGGCGCCTCCTCAGGGTGAGTGGAAAAAGCTTTCCCTTGCAGGAAGATAACCGCTCGCCCTGAGGAGGCCGCATCTTTTCCGCGGCCGTCTCGAAGGGCGCCCGCCAGGCAGGACCCTCCCTAACTGACTGGCATTGCGTCGTTGGACTTTGGACCTTGGACATTGGACCGCTACAATTTCGGTGATGCGTGGTTTCATTCTGACGCCGACGTATCGGCTCGCGCGTGGCGTCCCGGAGGTGCATCTCTACGGTGTGCTCGAATCGGGTGAGCCGTGCTTGCTGATCGATGACCGTACGCGGCCCCACTTCTTCGTCCGCGAGCGCGATCTGGCGCAGCTCAAGACAGTCGCCGCCGGGCTGCGAGTCGAGAGCGGCACCGGGCTGCGTGCCTTGAACGGCGAGCTGGTGGCCACGGTGCGTGTCGCGGTCCCGGGTGACGTGCCGCCGCTGCGCCGCAAGCTGGAGGAGCTCGGCATCGAGTGCCTCGAAGCCGATGTCCGCTTCGCCTATCGTTACTTGATCGACCGCGGCATCCGCGGCGCGTTCGAGGTGGAAGGCGAGTACGAGGTGCGCCCGCGGCTTGGCCGCGTGTACCGCGACCTCGAAGTGCGCCCAGCACGCTGGGCTCCACCCCTGAAGATCTTGTCGGTCGACATCGAGACCAGCTTCAAGGGTGAGCAGCTGTATTCGATCGCCCTGCACATGCACGATTCCGACCGTGTGATCATCGTGCACGACGGCGCCGTTGCCGGCGCCGAACCGGTCCCCTCGGAGAAGGCCGCCATCCGCTGCTTCCTTGAGTATCTCGATGCCCTCGACCCGGACGTCATCACCGGTTGGAATGTGGTGGATTTCGATCTCGCCTTCCTGGCGCGAGTGGCGCGGCGGCACGGGTTGCGCTTTCGGATCGGCCGCAGCGATGACGACTTCGACCTCCGCAAAGACGCCTCGTTCACGCGCGAGTCGCGTGCCGTCGTCTTCGGCCGCCAGGTCCTCGACGGCCTCTCGCTGATGCGCGGCGCCTTCATTCGCCTCGACGATTACAAGCTGGAGACGGCGGCGCAGACCTTCCTCGGCAAGGGCAAGCTGATCGCCGGCGACCGGCGTCACGCCGAAATCGAAGCCTTGTATCGCAACGACCCGCAAGGGCTGGTCGAATACAATCTTCACGACGCACGCCTGGTGCTCGAGCTCTTGGACCGAACAGGTCTGGTGGAGCTGGCCGTCGAGCGCAGCTTGCTGACGGGCATGCAGCTCGACCGCGTCAGCGCGGCAATCGCATCGGTCGACTCGCTCTACCTCAACGCCCTGCGCCGCCGCGGCGTCGTGGCGCCGTCGGTCGGCGCCGGCCAACAGGCAGCCGAGATCACCGGCGGTTACGTCATGGAGTCGAAGCCCGGGCTGTACCACAACGTGTTGGTCTTCGACTTCAAGAGCCTGTACCCGAGCATCATCCGCACCTTCAACATCGATCCGCTCACGTACGTCGCACATCAGGTTCCCCCGCCTACCAAGGCTGTCGAGTCTCTCCGAAATGCGCCCTTCGAGACGCCGCCAGATGAAGGCGGCTCCTCAGGGCGAGCGGAAGATCTCTCGGCAGCAGAGGTGCCCCCCGCCACCTCGCCGGTGGTGCGGGCGCCGAACGGCGCCTGCTTCCGCCGCGACATCGCCGGCATCATCCCCGAGCTGCTCACCAGCCTGGCGACCGAGCGCGAGCAGGCCAAGCGCGCCGGTGACGCGGTGAAGGCGAACGCGATCAAGATCCTGATGAACTCCTTCTACGGTGTCCTCGGTGCCGGCGCCTCGCGCCTGTTTTCTCCTGCGGTCGCCAACGCCGTTACCCATTTCGGCCAGTACCTCATCCGGCGCGCCGCCGCATACGCCGCGAGCAAGGGGTACGAGGTGCTGTACGGGGACACCGACTCGTTGTTCGTGGATCCGCACGAAACCGACGCCGATGGCGCTTTCACCATCGGTGAGCGCCTGCGTGTCGAGATCGGTGCCGCGGTGGCCGAGACCGTGCGCACCGAGTTCGGCTGCGAGAGCTTCCTCGAGCTGGAGTTCGCGAAGCTTTATCGGCGTTTTTTCTTACCTGAGATCCGTGGCGGCAAAGTGGGCAGCAAGAAACGCTACGCCGGTTTACTGATTGAGGACGCGAGCGAGCAGATCGAGTTCGTTGGGCTGGAGTCGGTGCGGCGGGACTGGAGCGAAGTCAGCAAGCGCTTTCAGCGCGAGCTGTTGCAGCGTGTCTTCCATGATCAGCCGGTGCAGGAGTTCATCCGCGACTTCATCGCCGATCTACGGGCCGGGCGGTTCGACGACCAGCTGACGTACAAGAAGGCAATCCGCAAGGAGCTGACCGCCTACACCAAGACGACGCCGCCGCACGTCAAGGCCGCGCGCAGACAAAGCGGCGCCAGCGGCCGCATCATCGCCTACGTCATGACCTTGCAAGGTCCCGAGCCCCTGGGAGAGCTGACCGCGCCGCCCGATTACGCGCACTACATCGAGCACCAGATCGCTCCGATCGCCGATGCCGTCCTGCGCTTCCTCGGCACCGATTTCGAATCCATCGTGCAGACGCGGAAACAGCTGGCGCTTTTCTAAGAGGCTGGGGGTGACTCCGCCTGGATCGGTTGCACGACTTCGCCGTCCCGTGCCGATTGGCCGACGTTGATCGCCACCTGATCCTTCGGGTCGATTCCGGCGGTGACCTCGACGGTCCGGCCGTTGTCGTAGCCGAGCGTGACTTCCGCCAAGTGGAGGTGACTGTCACGCACGACCGGCACGTACACCTTGCCGCCGCGGAACACCAGCGCATCGTCCGGCACCTGCGGCGGGCCCGCCGGCACCGCCACGCTGAAAGTCATCCGGGCGTACATGCCGGGCAGCAGCGCGGCGTCCTCGTTCGGAACATCCACCTCGACCAACATGGTGCGCGTCGCCGTCCGCAGAGCGTCCGGATGACGCGTTACGCTGCCCTTGAATTCGCGCCCCGCATACTCGTTGACGGTGATGACCGCCGGGTCGCCGTCGTGAATCAACGGCGCGGCGCTCTGCGGTACGTCGGCGTACACTCGTACCGGACTCAGCGTGGCCATGGCAACGATAGGGTTGCCGGGGGGTGAGGTGGTCGTCTCCGGGATGAGGGCACCCGGATCGACGTAACGCGCGGTGACAATGCCGCTGAAAGGCGCGCCAATCACCTCGTAGCTTTGCATCACTTGGAGCTGGTCGAGCGTCGCCTTGGCTTGCAGCATGGCGGCGCGCGATTCGTCCGCCACTTGTTGCGCGATCAGCGCCTTGCGCACCAGTTCCTGATTGCGCTGGTTGGTGAGCCGCTGCAGGTTGTAATTGGCGCGGGCGTTGGCAACCTGCTGATCGATCTCCGGGGATTCGAGCACCGCCAGCACCTGTCCTTCCTTGACGCGGTCACCCTTGTCGACGTTGATCTTCTTCAGGTAGCCGGCGATCTTGGCGTAGATCGGCGTTTCCACGAAGCCGTGGACAGTGGCCGGGATCTCGAGGCTGCGGCTCGGCGGGGCGAATTGGACCGGGGCGACCAGCACGCGCGGCCCCAGCGCCGCCTCTTGCTCGAGCTGCTCCGTCTGGCGGCGGATGCGCAGGTCGCGTGCCCGCACCAGCGCCGCGGTCACGATGAAGGCCGTGAGCACCGCGGCGATCCAGCCGAGCGTGAACCGCTTGCCCGGCTTGCGAGGAAGGAAGTGGCGCGGATCATCTTGCATGGCTCAGCTCCGCGTGACGGTGCTGGACGACGCGACGGCTTCGATCTCGGCGTCGCGATGGTGCTTGCCGATCACGCTCCGGCTGACGATGGAGTAAACGGCCGGGACTACGAAGAGCGTCGTGAGCGTCGCCATGATCAACCCGCCGATGACGGCGCGGCCGAGCGGCGCATTCTGGTCCGCGCCGGCCCCGAGGGCGAGCGCCATCGGCAGCATGCCGAGGATCATCGCCAGCGCCGTCATGATGATCGGTCGCAGCCGAATGCGTGCGGCTTCGATGGCTGCGGCCGCCGGGCTGTAGCCGTCCTCACGCAGTTCGTTGGCGAAGATGATCAGCAAGTTGCCGTTGGCCACGGCCACCCCCACCGCCATAATGGCGCCCATGAGCGACTCGACATTGATGGTGGTGCCGGTGAGCACCAGCATCCACAGCACGCCGGCGAGTGCGCCGGGCACCGCCAGCAGGATGATGAGCGGCTCCAGCCATGACTGAAAATTCGCCACCATCAGCAGGTAGACCAAGATGACGGCAAGAATCAACGCCTCGCCGAGCGTGGTGAACGACTCGCGCATGGCTTGGCTCTGGCCGCGGATGGCGATCTTGGTCCCGGGCGGGAGCGCACCGAGTTCGTTGATCGCCCGCCCCACGTCAGCTGAAGTAGCGCCGAGGTCGCGCCCGGAGACGCCGGCGTTGACGTCGATCACCCGCTGCACGGTATAGTGGTTGATGACCGCCGGCGACACCCCCTGGGTGATACTGGCGATGTTGCCCAGCAACTGTGGTTGGGAGGCGGTGCCGGTGGGCTGGATGCCGCTGAGCGGCGTTGCGGCCAGCGCCTGGATCGAGTCCACCATGTGTTGCGGGGTTTGCAGCAGTACGCTGTAGTTCACGCCGTTGCGCGGGTCGAGCCACTGGTTCGGTTGCAAGAGGAAGCTGGTGCTGAGTGAGGTCAACAAGCTGGAGGCGACCTGCGCCTCGGTCACGCCGAGCTCCAGCGCCTTGCTGCGATCGACATTCACTCTGATCGCCGGGTAATCTAGCGGCTCGGCGATGCGCAGATCGGTGAGGCCGGGGATACGCGCCATCTCCGCCTTCAGCCGCGTCGCGATCTGGTAATCCGAGTCGAGATCGTTCCCCGAGATCTGCGCGTCGATGGCGGCCGGCAGCCCGAAGTTCAGCACTTGGCTGACGATGTCGGCCGCCTGGAAGTAGATGTCGTTGTCCGGAAACCTGCGGCTGAGTTCGCGGCGGATCTTGTCCTGGTACATGGCGGTCGGTTGGTGCGTCGGCTCGAGCTGCACCAGAATGTCGGCGTCCATCGGTCCGATGGCGTCGGTCTGGTAAAAGGCGATGTTGTACGACACCGGCAGGCCGATGTTGTCGCTGATGCTGGCCAGCTCGTTCGCCGGAATCAGATTACGAATCGTCTGCTCGACGTCGTCCACGATGAGTTCGGTCTTCTCGATGCGGGTACCGGTCGGGGCGCGCACGTGCAGCCTCATCATCCCGGCGTCAACGGTGGGGAAGAAGTCCTCGCCGACGATCAGGACCACCAGGAAGGATGCGGCGATGACCGAGGCGGCGCACGCGAGGGCAAAACCGCGGCGCGCGATGAAGGCGCCCAGCGCCGCGCGGTAGGTTTCGCGCACGCGCTCGAAGCCGGCGTTGAAGCTCCGAGCGAAGCGGCCCCACAGACCATGGCCGACGTGCTCCTCGTGGGTTTCGGGGAGGAGGTAGCGCGCCATCGTCGTCACCAGAGTGCGTGACAACAGATACGAAGTCAGCATGGCGTAGACGACGGCAAGGGCCAACGGTGTAAATAGGAACTTGGCCACGCCCGAGAGCAGCACGACCGGAAAGAAAACGATACAAATTGCCAGCGTGCCGATGAACGTCGGCATCGCGATCTGCGCCGCGCCGTCGAGGATCGCCACCAGCAACGGCTTGTGCATGGCGTGGTTGCGGTGGATGTTCTCGATCTCCACGGTGGCGTCGTCGACCAGCATACCGACGGCCAGCGCCAGCCCACCGAGGGTCATGGTGTTGATTGTCTGTCCCGACAACTTGAGGGCGACGAATGCGGTCAGGATCGAGAGGGGAATCGAGATGATGACGATCAACATGCTGCGCGGCGAGCCGAGAAACACCAATACCATGATCGCCACGAGCACCGCGGCGACCATCGCCTCCTGCACCACGTCCCACAACGCGGCGCGCACGAATTTCGATTGGTCGAAGGTCAGCGCCACCTGTAGGCCCTTGGGTGCCGTGGCCAGAATGTCTGGGATCATGGCCTTGACCTGGTCCACCACCGCCAGAGTCGACGCGGCGGCGTGCTTGATGATCATGAGATAGGTAGCGCGCTTGCCGTTCACGCGCACGATGTTGGTCTGCACCTGGTGCGTGTTGGTCACCGGCGCCACGTCCCCGAGCAAGACCGGGGTGCCATCTACCACCTTGATCGGCAGCTGGTTGAAATCGGCGGCACGCAGCGGGCTGCCGTTCAGCTCGACGTCGTACTCGCGGTCGCCGATCTTCACCGTCCCGGTGGGGATGATGACGTTGGTGGAAGCGAGGGAGTTGCTGATGTCCTGGGGCGAGAGGCCGTTGGCGTACAGCTCCTCCGGGTGCAGGTTGACCATTACCGCGCGGCTCATGCCGCCCAGCGGCGCCGGAGATGCCAGCCCCTCGATGGTGAAGAGCTTGATACGGATGAAGTTGAGGCCGTAATCGAACACCTCCTGCTCCGGCAGCGTCTCGCTGGCGACTTCGAGCTGGGCCACCGGCACATTGGCGGCGTTGTAGTCGATGATGTTGGGCGACGTCATACCGGGCGGCATGATGCGCAGGACGGTCTGCGACACGGAGACCATCTGCGCAACGGCGCCGCCTACGGTGGCGCCGGGATGGAAATACACCTTGATCATGCCGATGCCGGCGAACGACTCCGACTCCATGTGCTCGATGCCGTTCACGGTGGTCGAGTAGGCGCGCTCGCTCGGCAGCACCACGCGCCGCTCCATGTCCGTCGCCGACAGCCCCTGGTAGTTCCACACCACCAGCACCACCGGCAGGTCGATCGCCGGGAAGATGTCGACGTTCATCAACGCGAAGGAGAGCATGCCCAAGACCAACATCAGCAGCGCCATCACCGCCACCGACAGGGGCCGTCGCAACGCCAGTCGAACGATCCACATACAAGCTGGCCTCGTGTGCCACCGAAGACTTTATCCAGAGACCGCCGCCCCGGCAACCGGCGCTGAGTGCCCTCAAGACAGGGCTACGTCAAAGTCGCCGACAGAGCCTCGATACGCCGCCAGAAAAAGGCGGCTACTCGGCTCGAACGGAAATGGTCCTCTTCATTTGGAACCCCGTTCCTCCCCGGTCACCCCGAGTAGGAGCCTTTGCTTTGGGTTCCGTATCGAGGGGTGTCGTATCACCGGCGGTTGTTTCTTAGGGGCGGCCCTTAAAATGAAAGACAGGACTACGCCAGGAGCGTGGCGATCAGCGCCGAGAGCACAATGCCGTCGAACGTGCCGGCGCCGCCGATGCTGACGGCCCCCGCGCCGATGCGCTCGAGGTCTCGCAGGTGGAGGAGGTCGGCACCGATGAGCGGCCCGAGCGCCCCGCATGCCACGTCTGCGGCTCCTCGATCACGCCGGGTCGAACTCTCTGCGAGTCACTCGGGCAGATCCGCGATCAAGGCGCTGACATATCCCTTGAGTTCCGGGAGCCGATTCTCCACCGCATTCCACACTCTCTCGAGCTGGACGCCGAAATACCCATGGATCAGGACATCCCGCATGCCCGCAATCCGCGCCCATGGAATCTGCGGGTGCTGGTTTCGTAGCTCAGCGGAGAGATTCTTCACCGCTTCGCCGATGATCTCCAGGTTCCGGATCACGCCATCCTGGACGAGCGTCTTCTGGAAGAACTCTTCTCGCCCGCCCTTGGTATAGGACTCGATCCGTTCGATCGCATCCCGGATGTGCAGGAGATAGACGCGGTCACCCTTCATAAGGGCTTAGCCTCGTTCAGGATGCGGTCGCGCAAGTAGGGGCTTAACCCACCCTCTTCGACAACGTCCACGTGACATCCCAAGAGGGCCTCCAGGTCTTGCTTGAGAGCGACGACGTCAAGTAGATCCCGACCCGTCTCGAAATCGACCAGAAAGTCAGCGTCGCTTGACGTTGTCGCGATTCCGATCGCGCGGGAACCGAACACCCGCACGTGTCCGGCGCCATGCCGGCGGGTGATGCGCCGGATGTCGTCTGCGTGGCGTTCGATGAAAGCATCCATGGTTGGCTCCTGCCGGTGCCTATTGTGAGGCACCAAGTCGTGCGATTGCAAGGACCCCTGGGTCCGTTTGCCTCCCGCGTCCGCATCCATTGTGAGGCACAGGCGCTCACACTTGCAAGGTGCGCGCGCGGCGCGGCAGGTCGGCCTCGCCTTCTATTCCCCGGAGCCCGCCAGCAGCTTGGGGTAGATCCGAATCCGTGCGGGTGGAGACGGCAAGCCGATCAGCAGCACCGTCATTGACTCCTGATCGCGACATACGGCGCGAGCATTGTGTCGGTGTCTGGCCCGCCAAAACCGACCACCGTGTTCTTGAGCTTGCCGTCCGTCTTCGGGAAGAAGCCGAACCCGCGACCGATGTTCACTTTCCCCGCTGAAATGGCTGCCACACGGCGCGCTCCGTCAATGGCGCGCGCGTTAGCCACTGAATCTGGACAGAGCGCCCGGGCGAACATCAAACTTGACACCTGTAGTGCTGTGCGCTACAGGAGACGCATGCGCGCTTCCGCGGCCGCGTCAGTGCCCGAGTCGATCCCGGTCGGAGCTGCCGAGATCGCCTGCCGTTTGGGTGTGAAGGCCCAGACCGTCCACACCTGGCGCCAACGGGGGCTGCTCCCGGCGCCGCGGTGGACGGTCTCCGGACAGCCGGCCTGGGACTGGTCGGAGATCGAGGAGTGGGCGAAGCGCACGGGGCGGCTGAGAGAGACTGATCTGTACGACGAGCTGTTGCAGTTGGAGGGGGCCGGCTGGGAGGGAAACTTGGCGGAGCTGCGCCGCGCGCGCGCCGGACGATGATTCTCGTCGATACCTCCGCCTGGATAGAGTTCTTGCGCAAGAGCGGCCACCCGGTCCACCTCGCTCTCAAACGCCTGTTGCAAGAGCGCGCACCGATCGCGGCGACCGAGGTGGTGATCATGGAGGTGCTCGCTGGCGCGAAGACGGGTGCTGATCACGCCCGCATGCGCGCCCTTCTGCTCAGCCTCCCGCGCGTGCGCCTCAGAGGCCTGCCCGACTTCGAAGGCGCCGCGGACCTGTATCGCACGTGTCGCCGCAAGGGGGACACGGTGCGCAAGCTGATCGACTGCTTGATCGCGGCCGTGGCCATCCGTGAACGGGCTTCACTGCTTCACAATGATCGCGACTACGACGTGCTGGCGCGGCATTCGAAGCTCAAGATCGAGCGCGTGCGCGCCGCTCGACGACGGCACCGCGGAGCTCGCCTCGGTCGGTCGTCAAGTTTGAGCTTCACGGCGGGGCTCAGTCGGTACCGGAATGATGCGCTCGCGGGCTGATACGGGGGCTCGGGGTCAAGCGGCTCGGGGTGTTCGGCTCCTTTGTGCGAGGTGAACAGCGCGGCGAGAGTGATGTGGACCTGCTGGTCGAGTTCGAGCAGGGGAAGAAGACATTCGACAACTTCATGGCGTTGGCTTTTCTCCTGGAGGACCTGCTACGGCGCCGCGTCGAGCTGGTGACAGCAGAATCGCTGAGCCCGTACCTCCGGCCTCACATTCTCGATGAGGTGGAGGATGTCACACTCGCCACGTGCCCCGAGATTTCTCACAAAGGTTCACAGGACTTCGGCGCTGTTCCTCCGCTTGCGTTGCCTTGCAGCTCGGATTGACAAGTCGCCACTTGCCGGGCAACCATCGTGTAGCAAACGGCAGGCACCGCATGGGACGCACGGGCGCGGCGCGGAAGCGTACGGAGATCATCAAGTCTAACCATCGCCAGCGCGAGTTCGAGTGGATTCGAACGCACGCGGACGAGATGCGCCGCCTCGCTGGCCAGTGGGTTGTGCTTGAGGGCGAGGAACTCGTTGCCCACGGCAAGAATGCGATGCGCGCGGTTGCCACAGCTCGACGCAAGGGGGTGGCCGTGCCGCTGGTGTTCTACGTGGAGCCTCCTGACAGCGAACCCACTGCGCACTTTGGCTTGTGACGCGTGCCGACGGTTGCCTACGCATATCAGTTCCCGTATCGACACGGCCATGCGGGCGGTTTGTTTCCGATCTTGCCGATCACGATCACGAATCCGCGTCAGCCATCGCGGGCCGTCGACACCATCGTTCACCTGGACTCGGGTGCGCAGCGCTCGCTCTTCGACGGGACGCTCGCGGGGCAGCAGGTCGGCTTCGCCTCCTACTCCTCCGAGCCCGCCAGCGGCGTGGGGTAGATCCGAATCCGCGCGGGTGGAGAGGGGCAAGCCGTCGAGCCGAGAACGGCTCGAATTGGAAGAAGCTCTTCCGATCGAAGGGGGCTGTGCATCTCCGCGCGAGGTCTTCCGTTGATCGTAGGGGCGCTCTGAACTAAGTTCCGCCGTATGCAAACCATTGAACTCGCGCTAGACGAGCAACTCCTGCGAGCGGCGGATCGCGCCGCGCGGCACAAGAAGATCAACCGCTCGGCGCTCGTGCGCGAGGCTCTTCGTGAGCACCTCAAACGGCTTGATAGGACCGGGAGCGAGCGCTGCGATCGGATGGGGTACAAGCGGCATCCAGATACTGATGATCTCTCCGGTTGGGAGGCGGTGGCGGTATGGCCCAACGACTAGAACGAGGCGAGGTTCGCCTGTACCGATTCGCTCCGCCCGACAAAGAACGCCCGGTCCTGATCCTGACCCGTGGATCGGCAATTCGGTACCTGTCACGGGTCACCGTGGCGCCAATCACCTCGACTGTTCGCGGAGTACCATCAGAGGTGCCGCTCGGGACTGACGACGGGATGAAGCAGCTATGCGCGGTGAACCTCCACAATCTGGTGACGGTTGCCCAGGGGCACGTTGGTCGGCGGGTCGCGCACCTGAGCGAGAGTCGAATGCAAGACGTGTGTCGCGCGATTGCCTTTGCCCTGGGGTGCGACGGCTGAGCGGCCAACACAGGCGCCCACACTTGCAGGGCGCGTTCGCGGGGCAGCAGGTCGGCCTCGCCTTCTACTCCTCGGAGCCCGCCAGCAGCTTGGGGTAGATCCGAATCCGCGCGGGTGCGTTAAGTGTTTTGCTCCAGCAAGGCGGAGCGGGCGCAAGGATCTTTCCCATCGCGCAAATGAATTTGCGCCGGAGTCCGGGCGAGGCAACGGTTGCCGGCCGCATGGGACGGAAATGGTCAATGGCACGAGCGCTGCTCATGTTGGCCCTACGTGGAGCGAACGACCGATTCTCTGTCAGACGCGGTGGCTGCCATCGCAACGCAATGCGGGTTTGAAGTCACTGATCGGGCTGAACTGCCTGGCCGCAACCCGAAATACCTCCCAACGCCGGCGGCACTGCAGCCGGCGGTTCGGTCCCTTCTCCTCTCGAGACACCCCACGGGGCTGTACAGTCACCAGGCTCAGGCAATCGATAGCGCTCTCGCCGGAAACGACGTGTGTCTTTCCACATCGACAGCGTCCGGAAAGAGCCTGGTCTTCGTGACGGTTGCGGCCGATCTGCTCCAGCGCGAACCCGGCGCCAGGGTGCTGGCGCTGTATCCGGCCAAGGCGTTAATCCACGATCAGCAGGAGAAATGGCGGCAACTCCTCAACCCGCTCCGAATCCCGTTGGGCCACATCGATGGCGACGTGTCGCACGAACGCCGCAGCGAGATCCTGCGGAACAGCCGGGTGCTCCTCATGACGCCCGACACGGTACATGCGTGGCTCATGAGTCATTTGAATCAGCCGGAGGTCGAGGACTTTCTGACGCATCTGCGCCTGCTCGTTCTTGACGAAGCACATGTCTACGACGGCGTGTTCGGAACCAACATGGCGTACCTGCTCCGGCGCCTCCAGACCGTGGCCGGCCCGTTCACCATCATTTCCAGCACCGCAACACTCGGCACCCCTGGTGGATTCCTTCAACAACTCACCGGGAGAGAGCCACGCATCTTTGCGGCGGAAGAGGACGGCTCGGGTTCGGCTCCGCGGACCGTTCTTCTGGCGGACGGACGCCGGCAGGGTTTCAAAAGCACGGTGAACTTGCTCCGCATGTTGGCTCGTCTCGAGGGGGCGCGTTTCCTTGCCTTCGGAGACTCGCGCGCAATGGTGGAACAGCTGGTTGCGGCGACTCACCGATCGTCATCGTCTGAAGATGAGGAGGATGACGCGGATGACAGCGAACTGGACGTGCAGTCCTTGAAGAACAGTCGCCGGCGAGTCCCCCGAACGCCACGTGTCCTGCCTTACCGTGCGGGATACGAGGGCGAAGATCGCCAGGGGATTCAGAAGGCTCTCGAGTCGGGACAGCTGGCGGGTGTCGTCTCGACCAGCGCGATGGAACTTGGCATCGACATCGGCGAGATCGACCTCGTGGTTCTTCTCAACGTGCCGCCGACCGCGAAGGCCTTCTGGCAGCGGCTCGGTCGTGCCGGCCGCCGCCGTGCCGGCGTCTGCTTGATGATTGATACCAGCGGCGCGCTGGCGCTGAGGAACGGTCCGCTTCAGGAATATCTCAAGCGGCCGCTGGAACCGAGCTGGTTCTACCTGGAGAACCGCTATCTCCAGTATGCCAACGCCATCTGCGCCGCTTTCGAGTTGCGAGCAGCGGGCCTTCACAACCGAGACACAGCGCCGTTCAACTCGCTTCCGGTATCGTTCCGCAAGTTCCTGGACAACGAACTGAACCCCTCAGGGGCCGTGGCCCCCGACCTGTACCCGCTACGCCAGCGTGCCGCGGCCGATCCACACCGAGGATTTCCATTGCGCACCGGGGCCGAACCGAACTTTCGGGTGAAAGGTCCGCACGGACTTCCGCTTGGCAGTCTGAGTTATCCGCAAGCGCTGCGTGAAGCATATCCCGGCGCGATCTACTACTACATGGCGCGGTCGTACCGAGTCTTTTGCTACCACTACGGCCGTGGTGAGATTCTGGTGCGACGCGAGCGCCACTGGACCACCCAACCCATCGTGCAGGCGATGGTGTTCCCGCGCTTCAACGGCGGAATACGCAACCTGTGGCGGAGCGACGTGGGCTTCGTCGCCGAAGTCGAGGTGCAGGTCAGCGAGCGTGTCCTCGGCTTTGTCGAGCGGCGTGGCTCGACAACAGAAGAACATCGCTACGGCCCCCCATCGCCATACCATCAGCGGGAACTGAATCGGCTCTTCGAAACGACCGGGGTGTGCTGGTACTTCCCGGAAGGCTGCGCGTCCGATACCGCTGCAGCACAAGTCATGGAGACCTACTGCGAGCAGTTCGGCGTGCAGGCGCGCGACGTAGGGTTCGGGCGGTTTCACGCGAAGACATCGCCGCTCCGCCCCGGCACCTGTCAGGGATTTTGCATCTTCGACGCGACGATCGGGAGTCTCCGGCTCACGCAGAAGTTGGGGGAGCGCTTCGCTGAGGTGGTACGTGCAGCCGGCTCGCGTGCCGACGCTGACAGCGACGCCGAGCTGAGGGCCAGTCTGCTACGCCTCGCGGACCAGGTGGCACAGCTCTCGCCAGCGACTGTTCAGAAAGGGCTGACAGTCACCGAGGACACGAGCCTGGACTGGACGGAAGTGATCGCGCCAGGCCAGAAGGCGATGCTGAGGGGCAAGGCAGAAACGCAGACAGTGGAAGTCCTGGGTCACCGTTCCACGCCACACGGCCTGATGTACGAACTCGTGCCGCCGCGGGCGGGCGTCAAGTGGCTGGTGGCAATGAACCAGCTGGAGCCGCTGTATGGCAACACCGCGATGCTTCGCGTCAATCCGACAGCCGGGGGAACGGCACCGGTTGTGTGACGCATTGAGCGCGGACGAGCACGCATCGACTGCCCTATACGCTGGCGTGACACCGATCAACAGTGCTTCACGGTTGGGTTGGGCGGAATCGTCCATGCGTTCGCGGCGCAGCGCCGTTCCAGTTCGCCCGTGAGCTCACCCAGGAGGTCGACAAGATACCAAATGGGGAACTGGATGCGTGTTCGCGCCCTGTGTTTTTTCGGATTCTTTGTTTGTTTTCCCTGTGTGGTTTTTTTGCTTGGGTCGTCGACGGCGACCCGATGATTCATGTACCACGGGGGCGGCGACGAGGGGAGGCCTGCCGTCGATGTCTTCATGCCGAGATAAAGACCGTGGACTGCACAGTTGCGGTACTGCAAGTATAGTAAGTTGGCGTACCTGTTCTTCTCCACGACGGACCAGAGATTTCTGTTGCATGCGTCGCACATCGCAAGGGACATCAGCTTCGGGGTCCACTCCTTATCTTCATCACACCGCCAAAGGCGTTTTTCAGCGGCGGCCTTAGCATAGCTTGCCAATGCGGCGTGCCTTTCAAGAGCCTGGGCTTTGGAAAAAACATCGCCCTGCTTCTTCGACAGTTGCTGCAGGTCGTACGCCAGCAACGGTACGGAAATCCTATCGAGGTGGTGGCCTGGAGCGAAGCTGAGTAGAAAGGTGACGAACTGCTCCCGGTTGCGTTGCTTAGCGGCAGACGCGTTGCAGGCGGCGTGGATCTGCGCGAGCGCGTCGACGCATGCGCCCCACAGGATGTACCCCTCGATGACGTCGGCCTCAACGCAGTGCGCACGAATGAAGTCGATGCGCTTTCGAAAGAATTCAAAGTACGGTGCGTTGTTTTTGCGTGCTGTCATGGTCTGTGTGTGACCCCCTCTCCCATTACTCCGGACGTTGGCGCCCATGGATGTACGATTTGCGCGCCGGATGGCGTCCGGTGATCGCAGCCTCGAAGTCGCGCTTGCTGATCAGTGGTCGCCACCTGTTACCGCTCACACGGTCAAACCATTCGTTGAGTTGCGCTCGGGCTTCCTTCTGTGCGTCGTGGCCCTTATTCCCGACTCCCACAGCAACGAACTGCCGGCCTCCCGGGCCCATTGCTGCCACAACAGTGATCCAGCAGGCGGAGATCGTTTTCCCTGGACCGGCCTTAGATTCCCGTCGAATTCTGCGCGTCAATCTGTACCAAACGAGCGGGCGGCGCATGCGTTGCATCAGAGGGAAAGCTCAGAGGGTCTGCATTCCGACTGGGATTTCCTGTCCCGCAGGATCACTACGACCCTAGCGGGAAGTGCCCGCCATGCCTTGGGAGCCAACGCTTCGACCGCGCCTCGTGCCAGTCACAGGGAACGGATCTGGCTCCGCGGGGTCGAAGGCCGGTGGCTCACCGAAATACTGGCGCCACCAGAACAGGTACTCTTCCCGGCCAAGCAGTCTGACGCCCGTGTGCTGCCCCTCGCGCCCTTCGTCAAGGCCGACGCTGAACTCTACTCCACCAAGATCAGTCAAGATGAAGCGGTCGTGAAATATCTCGCCTCCGTCCTTTTGCCGCCATCGCCGAAACATGACCTTCAGGCCACCCGGAATCACCCGGGGGAGCTGCTCCTGACAGGTCTTCCGGAAGAAATCGGGCGTCGACTTATCTGAAGTGTGGATTTCTATGTGCGTGAGGAGGCGGCCCCTGCGGTTCGCGAGAACCGCCGCGAAGAAGGCCTCTGCGGGACGTCTATGGCGCGGGTTTTCCGGCCCGAAGTTCGGGTCAATCAAATGGGCCACCGTGCAGTTCTTTAGCATCGGTGCCACCGCGGCGGACATGTCAGCCGGGCTTCGAGCAACTGGCGACAGACTGCTCTTGAGATCCCATCGCGGATCACACCCCGGGAATATTGCCGAGCCCACCAAAATGTCAGCGTGCGAGCGTGGATTCGAACTGGCAAGTATCATATCGAACGGTCGGTCAACGTGTTCTTGCTCGGCGTTCTCAAGCCATGCTGACGCGGCATCGTATGGAGAGGTCTCCCGGTTGATCGCGTTCTCACTAATCATCTGCACGAGTTCGTCCACGCGGGTCCTCTCGACCTCTCGTGCGCTCGAGGCTGCTGCTACCACTCGGGCTTTCCAGTCCTCCGGATACCGCGATACGGCTCGTGGTGTGCCAAGTCCGAACTTGTCGAAGAAGAACCGGTAGGCGTGCACCTCCCCCCAGCTGGCAACTAGTTCCGGCTCAAGACCGTAATCGTAGATCATGGATCAGAGGAGCTCGCGCCTGCGCTCAGCGAAAAATCCTTTCGGCCAACGGTCGATGAATTCCCCAGACTCGTCGATCCGGAGCTGAGAGAGCTTCATGCCTTGCTCACCGTTTTCGACGTAGATAACCGACACCTGGTCGGGGCGAAGCGTTGTTTCGCGGATGCGCCGGAGCAAGCGGAGAATCAGGTGCTCGCTGTGGGTCTCGATCAAGAGCGTGTTGCTTCTGCGAAGAGCCGATTCGACGAAGAGGTCGCCCAGCTCGGTCTGAAGCGCCGGATGTAGGTGCAGCTCGGGTTGCTCAATTGCAACCAGGCTTCTCTGCGCATCCAGGGCGAGCACAACAACCGGAAGCAACTGTGAGACGCCGGTTCCCACGTCGTGCGGCTGCACCTCGATTGCCTGGCCGTCCGCTACCAATACTACCCGCCTAGTTGTCGCACGGTTACTCAACTGCTCAAGGAAGCGTTCGATCTCCTTCCGATCAGCGTTCGGCGCGGGAATCGCCTGCGTGTCAACTTCGGTGCAACTCTTCAGACGGACCTCGTAGCCGGCCTTCAGGCGCTTGTCGAACCAGTGGTTTACTTCCTGGATCGACAACGTGCCTGCGTGGCCGTCCTTCGGTGCAGGTGCGTCATCGCGCTGCTTTGCCGCAGGCTCCGCGACCATTGGCTCCTTCGTCGGTGACTCCCTCGCCAACTCGGTCACACCTGCATCCGCTTGGCAAAGAGCGTCCCAGGCTGCAAGGCCCTTGGCCCAACTCGACTCAGCGGGAAACCGCAGCGGTTTGTGGCCCCGAGAAGGCATTTCGCGGAGCGGGCCAAGATATCGAAACTTCCGCAGCTCATCGCGAACCAGTTCACCTGGACCAACGATCATGCGGCTCAGGCCGCAACAGAGGGCAGTCCAGCGGTAAACGTAGTCTGTGTCTCGACCCGCCTCTGCGCGGTAGCCCTCAATCGACATCACCTGTTCCCACTGTGGCAATACTGAAGGAATCTGTCGCTCGAGCCGCCCTTCGACCTGGAGCTCTTCCCCGGCGGTGAAGTCACTTACCAGCTCGGTAAGCGCCTGAAGCAATCCGGTATCAGCTACCAACAATGGGTGACTCCAATCGATGTCAAGGACGCAGAATCGCGATCGAGAGCGCAGCTGGTGCTTCTGTTCGGGTGGAATCTTCGCGGAAGCTTCTGAAAGTACCCGCTGAATCTCGTCGTCTTCGCTCCCTCCAGATGTCCCCGGTACCCGAATCCCAAAGAGGAGCCGCATCCAGTAATCGTCAAGTTTGGTTGCGGCGACCGCCCTGCCGTTCAAGCCGACCGTGTACTTGGTCACAACGATGCCGAGACCATCGACCCACCGCACCTCGATCTCCGCCCAAGCCGAGGACATCCGGCCGAACAGTTCCTCGAAGCGTCTCGAGACGTCAGTGTCCTCGATATCCAGGTCGTCGATGTACTCATCCCGATACACAGGGAGGCTGCTGCCGGTCAGGTCGATATCGAAGCGAAGTCTGATCGGCAGCCCCTTATCCTGGTTGTGTACGAAGTTCTCGAAGCCGCCGAGATCAATGGCGTCGCCGCCTAACGCCACGCGGTGTGGGTCCAAATAGTGCCGTTCGAGGATTTCACGCGCGTAGTGGATCGCCTGAATGATCGTGCTCTTCCCGGCGCTGTTTGGGCCGAAGATCAGGGTCAGCGACTTGAGCTCCACGCGCACGCGCTCGCCGATGGCCTTGAAGTTCTCAATCTCGATGGCGGTGATCATTGCCCGGTTCCCTTCCGCAATAGACGAATTGCCCTGCTCTCGTCGAGCGCCCGCCGGGTCCGTTCCAACTCTGCCGCAATTAGCCGCTCGTCGGGGAGGGCGGTGCGGTACTCGGCGGCTACCACCTTGTTCGGCAACCCGTCCAAAGCGTAGCGTGCGACGGCAGCGTCTTTCTCGGCGCAGAGGATGAGCCCGACCGGTGGGCTCTCGTCGGTACGCGTCCAGTGCTCGCGGGCGTAGTTGAGGTACAAGTGCATCTGGCCGGCGTCGGCGTGGGTGAACCGGCCGATTTTCAGGTCGATCAGCACCAGACAACGCAGGCGGCGATGGTAGAAGATCAAATCGACGCGATACCACTCGTTGCCCACCCGTAACCGCTTCTGCCGAGCGACGAACGTGAAGTCACCGCCCAACTCGAGCAGGAAGCTCTCTAGGTGTCGGATGAGTGCGTCTTCCAAGTCGGTCTCGGAGTACTCATCTTTCAGGCCCAAGAACTCTAGTACATACGGGTCTTTGATCTCCTCCTCCGGAGTCGTCGCATCGCCCGCGCATGCCGCCGCACCCTTCTTGAGCATCGCGGCTTTGTTCCGCGACAGCGCGGTGCGCTCGTAGAACTGCGACTCGATCTGCCGCTCGAGCTGACGCACCGACCAGCCGCCGCGCAGTGCCTCCGTTTCATAAAACATGCGGGCCTCAGCAGAGCGACATCGCCGTAGCAGCTGGAGGTAGTGGGTCCAGGAAAGCGGAAAGACCGCCGCCAGGTCGTCCAGACCGAATTTCCGCGACAGTGATGCGGATTTCGTAGCGGCCACGGACGCGTTCCCGGATTTCCGCATCACTGATGCGGAAATCTTCTCTGGCGGGTACGTTTGGTAGAAGAGACGCATCCGCTCAAGGTTGTCGGCGGAGAACCCACGTCCGAAACGACAAGTCAGGTCTCTGGACAGGCGACCGATGAGCTGTTCGCCGTAGTCCGCTCGTCTCTCCCCTGCCTGCTCATGCTCGACGATGCGTCGCCCAATCTCCCAGTACGTCGCGGTGAGAATCGCGTTGACCGACCGCGCGGCTTGGCGCCGTGCCGCCTCCAGCAGCTTCGCGACCTCGTCGACAAGCTGGTCGTATTGGTCAGGGATCGCCACTCTCATTTCATCACGCGGTCACAATCTATTAGCCCACGCCGGAGGGAACAGCAGCCTGCGTGCCAATCTGTCATGACGAGATACCCTGCGGCGCACGCATTTGCCAGCGCCTGATGGTTGGCCTGGCCCGGGGTGGTCTCCGCAAATTCTCTTGCGTTACCGGAAAGATGTTTGCGCTCGCGATGGCTCGTCACGGGCGCAGCCGAAGCTCTCGGAAACCTCCCCTGACCCCTCCTTGGTAAGGAGGGGACCCAAAATCTTCTCATGGCTCTTCACCGGCCTCTTGCAGCACCGCTTGGCGCGTGTGCCGCGCCAGGCGAAACCGCAACCCCTCCAGCTCGTCAAGGATCGGCGTCACTGCGGCGATCAGTCCCGCGCGCTTCGCGTCAATCAAGATTCCCAGCGTGCCTCGCAGTTTGATGCCGATCGTCTCGGCAACCCGCCGGGCCAACGCATCATCGACGATCACGATCGCATCAGAGGACTCCAACGCCAAGGCAAGCACCTCCGTTTCACCGGGACCCAGATCGCTGACAAGGGGAAGGGCTGGCGCGCTGGCCACACGGCGGATCACAATCCAGTCGAGGGTTGCCGGGTCGGGAACATCGACGCCCGCGGCCCGCCCGGCGGCGAGTTCCGCCGCAACGGCCGGTGGTATGATCACCCGGCCGACCAGACGCGGCAGAATATCCAGGCGCCCTACTTGATGTAGATACTAGAGCGGTGACGTATTGCAGATGATGTCAGGCAAGCGGCGTTTCCTTCGCAAGCTGCTCGTTGGTGACGCGGAAGGTATCGACGCCGTATTCCGCCAACTTGGACAGAAATACCGCGCGCGGAACGCCAGCCAAGGCAGCCGCCGCACCTGACGACAACCGTCCTAGCTCGTGAAGCTTCACCGCAGCAGCCATACGCAGCTCCGCACCAAGCTGCTCAGGACTCAGCTTGAGCGCCAACAGCGCCTCATCTGGCACCGAGAGGGTAATGTTACACATGCGACACCTCATGCCCGCCCGGCATCCGCACAGCTTGCTTTCGCGGGGTTTGAACGGCAGCCGCCAGTACAATCGCCGTGTCCTTCGGCATCTTGCCAGTGTAGACAACGGCGAAACGATGGGGGCGCAGCTCCACAGCTTTGCGGTACACTTCGTCCCGGTCCTTGCTGTGCCAACACACAGTTCCGCCGCGGACCGCCAACGTGGCGTCAGTATCAGGGTCCTCAATCAAGACCCACTCCGCCTCGAACTGCGCTTCGATCTGCGCCAGAGTCATCGCCTGGTCGTTCATGATCGCATCCTTTGCCGAAAGCATAGCACCCTCCCGGAAAAGCGCGCCACCTCATCAAGCGGAAATCCTCAATCTCCGCATCCGATGCGACAGCGCCTGACAGAGCGCCACGAGTTGACGGACTCAACGTAGTAGACTAGGTTAACCTAGTCATGAAGGCCATTCCCATCCATCAGGCAAAGGCGCAGCTGTCGCGTCTCATTCAGCGTGCCTGCGCGGGCGAAGAGGTGATCATCAGCCGCGGCCCGCAACCGGTCGTCCGGCTCGTTCCCGTCGGCCGTGCCGCCCCGGCCCGCAAGTTCGGGGCACTCCGCGGCAAGCTGCGCGTCGATGACAGCTTCTTTGAACCTCTTCCGGAGGCCGAGCTGGCCGCCTGGGAGAAGTGACCGGTGCGACTCCTGCTCGACACCCACGCCCTGCTCTGGTGGCTCGAAGGAAACCGTCGCCTGTCACGCAAGGCTCGGACTGCGATCGGCGATTCATCGACGACGGTGTTTGTCAGCGCGGCGTCCGCATGGGAGATCGCGACGAAATTCCGACTCGGGAAGCTTCCCGGCGCCGCGGTGATCGTGGGCGATATTGCCGGTGCGGTGGCTTCGCAGGCCTTCACCCCGCTTCCAATCACGCTCGTGCACGCCCAGCGCGCGGGCGCGCTGGCTGGGGCGCTCCGGGATCCGTTCGACCGCATGCTCATTGCCCAAGCCCAGGCTGAGGACCTCGAACTGGTGACCAACGAAGAGCTGTTCGACGAGTACGGCGTACGCCGGCTTTGGTAGGCGGTCCTGCGACGCGCGCCACCTATTGGCCCTGCTTCCTCCCCGGGCATATCTTCCATCGGCCAAGATTGTCACTTCTGTGGTCATCGCACTACACCGAAGGTGTTGCGTACCATAGCCTGAGGTTGCCTTCCTCTGGCTACCCCAGGCCGCCAGTGCAGGCCGCAATCGAGTCATCCCGCGGCAGTTTCCACGCTGACCCTCACGAGCCGATGCCCAGCCGCCGCATGCGGTGCGACAGCGCCTGACGGCTGGCCAGCCCGAGGAGCTTGGCGGCGCGCTCTTTCACGCCGCCAGACTCGCGCAAGGCTTGCTCGATCAGCCGGCGCTCGACCGTCTCCAGCTCCGCGCGAAGGCTGAACTTCCCGCGCGCCGCAAGCGGCAGCGTGCCGGTGTTCGCCGTGTCCGTCGGGATCACGTAGGCTTCAAGATGTTCGCGCCGGATCGTGTCACCGGAAGTGAGCGCGAAGATGCGCGCCAACGTGTTCTCCAGCTCGCGCACGTTGCCCGGCCACGGGTAGCTCTCAGCAAACTTCCTTGCCTCCGGGGAAAGATGCTTGCGCTCGGCGCCGGGGATGGCGGCGGCGCGGTCGTTGAGGACGGCCAAGAAGTGCCGCATGAGGGGGAAGATGTCCTCATGCCGTCCGCGCAGCGGCGGCAGGCGCAACACCAGCACCGCGAGCCGGTAGAAAAGATCGTCGCGGAACCTTCCGTCGCGCACCGCCGCAACCAGGTCGCGGTTGGTGGCTGCGATGACACGCACGTCCACCGTTCTCGTCTTGGTCTCACCGACCCGCTGGATCTCGCCTTCCTGGAGGACACGCAGCAAACGCACCTGGGTTTCCGGCGGCATGTCGCCGACTTCGTCGAGAAAAAGTGTCCCGCCGTCGCAAGCCTCGAAGCGCCCGGGGCGGTCCGTGACGGCGCCGGTGAAGGCGCCCCTGGCGTGCCCGAACAGCTCCGAGTCTAGCAGCTCGCGCGGAATCGCAGCGCAGTTCATGGCGGACCACGGCTTGCCGGCGCGCAGACTCGCCGCGTGCATGGCCCGCGCGACTAGCTCTTTGCCGGTCCCCGACTCGCCGAGGATCAACACCGGGTTCGGGTAAAGCGCCGCGCGGCGGGCGTCACGGATCACAGCCGCCATCGCGGCGCTGCGGTGGATGAGGGCATCGAAGGCGTTGGTGGCGGGCAGCTGCGGTTCCGCAGGCTCCAACAACGCACCGCGACGCGCCGCGATCTCGGGCAGGACGTCGAGAGTGAGGTCGAATGGAATCTCGACTTCGGCCAGGTGTGACTTGCCGCTCTTGTCGATCCAGCTCTTGAACAACGTCGCCCCGGCGTACGTCGTCTTCGCCAGCAGGATCCACACGGCGGCCATGGCGCTGGTGCCCGGGCTGGTGTGAATGGCGATCTCGTTCACGTTCGTGTGCGCGACGAGCCTGCTGAGCGCTGCATCCGCAGCCTGGAAGATGCCGAGGTAATCGGTCGGATCGCTGAGCTTGACAGGGTGGATCTCAATTTCGGTGCCGGCAGCACGACGCAACTTGTCGCGATATACACTCGCCGCGTCCTTCGGCCAGTCCGACAACAGCAGCGCCTTAGTGGCAGGATGGGCGCGCAGGAAATCTACGATCGGTCCGGTCGCGGGATCGTGTGCCGCGCCATCGAGGTCCTGGCGACCGATCCACGCTACCAGCTGCAACGGGACGCGCTGCATAGGAAAGGGAGTCTCGTTCGTTCTGTACTGCCGTGTCAAGCCACGAGCGACGACCCAAATCCGGCGCTAACGCACCGGCGCGCGCGATCCGGCGCGTTGGGCGCCGCTGCGGGCGGCTGACGCCGGCCGGGCGGCCCGCTGTGGTCGGCGAGTGGGCCGAGCCAAACTGCGCAG
>Ga0187884_10000361_pt1 | contig 46404 bp, 40 predicted proteins | sample June2016WEW_20_4_FD_132983 | JGI IMG/M metagenome (GOLD analysis project Ga0187884, IMG submission 132983) | Peatland microbial communities from SPRUCE experiment site at the Marcell Experimental Forest, Minnesota, USA - June2016WEW_20_40 | ecosystem: Environmental > Terrestrial > Soil >...
TGGATTGCTCTTCACTACGGGCCGCAGCCCCGCGTCTGATCGGAACCGCCGTATGCGGACCCGCACGTACGGTGGTGTGGCAGCCGGGGCTGGCCCTCACGGGTCGGTCCCGGCGAGCCGATTAGGCTGCATGCCAGATTGACCGTGCCTACCAACAAGAAGAATCATGACTTGCACCTCACCGTGGCGGTGGCGGCGGTGGTGGCGGTGCGCTTGGCTGGTCCGGCACCGTCTTCAAGGGACACTGCAAAATGCTCGTGCTTCCGTAGCAAAGGATCTCGCTCGGACGGCGTCTGCCCAGCTTCTTTAGGTTCGTCACGAGCGCTTTGCAGTCCGAAGCTCGTTCCGCCTGTGACATTTTCGATCGAAGATCGATTTGTTGCTTGGCCATACTGTCGATGCTGCATCGGAGTAGGTCGAGGTCGATCCTACCGTTCCGTGGAGCGCCGGTAACCTTGCCGCACAGACCATCAGCGCAGACGTCTTCAGCTGACAATTCCTCAAGCCCGGAGGCAGCTACCGCTTGATCGATGTCGGCCTTCAGCTTGGGCGGCTGATCGTGGCAAAGCGCCACCGCTAGCCGCGGGGTGATGACGGCCATGACGCGCATCAGGAAAAGTTCATCCGCCTCCGTCACGTTGTCGGAGAGTACTCGCGCGGCCGTACCGATCAGAAAAGCCGTGACTAGCAGGGTTATGATCTTTCCCTTCACGACACCCCCTGTCGCCCATCGGCTGGCGTGTGGTCGATGCGGGTCGTATGGCGCATGGCGACTCTTGCAGCCTAACTACATTTCGGCTCCCGAACCAAATCCCCTACCGCCGCAACTTCCTGCGCCATAGCATCCCGCGTTGCAGGGTGGAGCGTAGTTCACATTCCGTGAGGAAGTCAACTGGTTACGCGCCTGTTGCTCACCTCCGTTGCCGGCATGCTAGGTCGCCGGGCCTCGCTACCTAGCACGCCGTCCTCAAGCAGCCGGTCCGCAGGGCTCTGGACGCCGTGCCCGCCACGGTTGAGCACGTGCGTGTAGATCATCGTGGTCTTCACGTCGCGATGGCCAAGTAACTCCTGTACGGTGCGAATGTCTTAACCCCCTTCGAGCAATTGTGTGGCAAAACTGTGACGCATTGTGTGCGGACCCACGGGCTTGATGAGGCCGGCTCGGCGTGCTGCTTCGTGGATTGCACGCTGCGGGACAGACTTGTGCAGATGATACCGCCGCGGCGCACCGAAGCGCGGATCGGCGCAGATCCTCGGGCTCAGGATGGCATCACACCCCGTGCGCGAGGCGACCCCGAGGCTCCAGACCGGGTCAGGCCACGTGCGCGAGCGCTTCACGACCTTCCGGATGAACTCGCGCACCGTGCGCGACGCCGTCACTACCCTCCGGATCAGCTCGCGCATCATGCGCGAGCCCGTCCGGAGCCTCCGGGTGCAGCCGCGCACGCTGCCCGGGCCTGTCCCCCGGCCTCCGGACGACGAAAATATGCCACCTGGCCAGTCAACTGCCACACCCACCGCCATAGGACCGATATGTCACCACTGATGAAGCCGTAGCTATCGGTTGTGAGCGGGTGGCGTGTAGTGTGCATTAGGTAATATTCACGAAAGGAGCCACAGATGGCGACACTGAAACTCGGGTCAAACGCCGCGAGTCAACTGGATGCGGGGGCCTCCATCCTGGCCGCCGCCGACACTGTGGACACGCGGCTCATCAAGGCGCGCCTGGCCGCCTTCGGCGGCGCGCAGCGGAACTACATGGCCGCGCACCAGCAAGTGCAAGCTGCCGAGGCGCGCGTAACGGCCGCTCGAATGCGGCTGGGCGAGTTGGACGTTGATCAGGACGAGGCGGTGACGGAGTTGGCGGCGGCGCTGATCGTAGACGGCCAACGGCGCACCAACCCCTTTGATGCCTTCGGCGCGCCGGCGCCCGGTAAGCTCATGGAGCTGGCGGTGGCCGACGAAGCGAGAGCGGTTCACCAGCTGGTCGCCGCCGTCCAACACGGAAAGGGCGCGTCCAAACCGACGCTACGGGCGGCGCAAGCGGCTGAGAAAGCCGCGCGTGCCGTGGAGCAGGCGCTCGCCGAGATCGAGAAGCTGCAGGGCAGCGTTCGCGCCGCGCGTCACAGGCGCGATGCGGTGGCGCAAGCGTGGGCTACGGCGCTGGCCGCCCTCAAGCGTGGCGCCCGCGCCGCCGCCGACGACGGCGCAGCGACCCTGTACGCAACCCTGTTCGATCGCCCCAGGCCGGCAAAAACCAAATCCGCCAAGCCGACGCCCGCACCGGCCCCATCTCCCGCGCCGCAGCCGGTGCCGAATGCCGCGGCGTGATGGCGCGGTAAGCAGCCCGCGGATGGATGAGCGCGTAAATATGGTAGCGCTGCGCTTAACCAAAATACGGGTCGCCAAAGATTTTTGAAGCCGGGGACACGCGACTGCCGCGTGCCCGACGCACCCTTACGCCGCCACCACGCGCTGGTAGATCTTCGGCAGCTCGCGCGGCAGCGCGGTGATGTCGTCGATCACCATGTAACGCGAGCCGTCGCACATCTCGCGCAGGTAGTCGTGGCCGGCCTTGTCCACCGTGATGCAGAAGGGCGTGATCCCCGATGCCTCGGCCTCGCGCAGCGCCGCGCTGGTGTCCCGCAAACCATACACGTTGCTGCGCCGGTCCTGCCCGTAGTCGAAGTCCTGCGGAAACCCGTCGCTCAGCAGGATGATGTGGCGCGAGCGCGACTTGACGCCGGCCAGCTTCTCGGTGGCGTGGCGCAAGGCGGTTCCCATCCGCGTGCTGCGCTTGGGCTCGATGGCCCCGATCCGTCCCTTAACCGACGCCGATAACGGTTCGTTAAAGGACTTCACCATGTAGAACTCGACATTGCCGCGACCGTGGCCGGAGAACCCGTAGATGGCGTAGGCGTCGCCGATCTCGGTGAGCGCCGCGGCCATGATGACCAGCGCCTCCTTGGTGATATCGATGATGCGCCGAGCCTGCTGCGCCCCGGGCCGCGTGGCTCGGGTCTTGAAAAGGCCCAGCGGCTCTTCGCCGGGATACAACACCAGCGCCGGCTTCTGCACCGGCTCGTCCGTCGACGCGCTCATGTCAATCAGGAACAACGTGGCGACGTCACGCTCCTCGCGGGTGCGCGCCACGTAGAACTTCAGCGACGGGGCGCAGTTGGCGCGCATGTCGACGCGGGCGTTCACCACCGCGTTCAGGTCGAAGTCCTCACCGTCCTCCAGCCCCTTCACCATGCGGTACATCTCGGGCCGCATCCGCTGGAACTGGCGCCGCACCTCTGGAATGAGCTGCGCGTGCTCCGCCAGTGTGCGGTTGAAGAACTCGCCGGAATCGCCGTTCACGGCCACTTCGCGCAGCCGGCACCAACGCTCGCGGTAGTCGTCGATGTGGTAATCCCACTCGTCGTAGTAAAAGCAGGCGCCCTCACCGTGGCGTTCGAGCCAGCGCCGCGGCCCCCGGCGATCGCTGTCGCCGGATTCCTGCAGCAGCCGGCGCAGCTCCTCCAGTTGCTCCGGCGGCAACTTCCCAAGCAGATCGGTGATGTAGAACCCGAGACCTTCGACGTCCCCGCCGTACCCTTGCTCGATGTGGAGATCGGCACCGGCTTCGATCAGGCGCTGCAGCTCCTCCGCCGACAGAGGCACCGCGGCACCGGCGTCGTCCTGCGGCTCGCCAAGCTGTAGCTCGATCGCGTCAGGACCCTCTCCCGGCGGAGGCGCCGGCGTGATCGCCACCTGTGTCGTATCACCCGAAGGCGGCGAGCCCTCATCATCGAGGTACTGGTCGAACAGTGCGTTGCCCGAAACCTCGTCGAGCGTCACTTCACCGTACGAAATGTCCACACGCTGCTCTGCAAGCTCAGCCAGTTGTTGCGCCAGCATCAGGGCGATTCGCAGCGAATCGTCGGCGCTCGCATCCAGGCGCTGCAACGGCGCCACGCATGGAGCCACCACTGCGGCAAGCGGACGCAGCCAAACCGGGAGCCGCGCCCCATCGCGGCCGGCCAGCAGCGCCGCCAGCAAGGCATCCAACACTACTGAGTATGAGGGCACATGTTCATCAGCGTGTTGCCTCAGGATCTGCCTTGTAATGTCGGGCTGTTCGCGCGCCAGCCCCGGGTACGCCCGCGCCATTGCAGCGGCGACACGAAATCCCTCTACCACCAAGAACAGATCTTCGAGCAGACGCGGATGGTGCGGCGCCCGCAGGAACCGCAGGAGACCGCCGGCATCGGGCGCCAGCGTGGCCTCGTAGGTGCCGAACTCGCGGCGCCCCGCCAACTGCGCCGCCAGAAAGCGGTACACGCGGCAGTTGTCCTCGTGCGTCGCAAACATATCGACACGTGCCGGCAACGCGATTTCGTTTTCCAGTGGGAACTCTTCCAACGCCGGCCGTAGCTGAAACATGCCCGCGGGCCGAATCGAGGTTGGCGCGCCGCTGAGCATCTGAACGTATTTCCGCAGCAACCCTTGCACTTCGGACAGCGTAGCGGCCGTCGATGATGCCTCCAGCACCTTGACGCTGGTGTGCGACTGCAAGGCGAAGTACGCGACGCCGGCTTCCGCGTTCTCGGCGGCGATGGCCAACCCTCGTTGCACCCATTGCTCCACGGCAGGATGCGGCGCCTCGTCGTAGGCCGCCGGCAATGACCGCAGCAAGGGCATGGCGCCCGCAGGGAACGTCCGCCCCACGATCAACACCAAGTCCAGCGCGGCCTGGCGGTGTGGGCCGGGGATATCCTGTACCAGCGCCGCAGCCACCGGGACGATGTCAGGCAGCGATGCCGCCACCGCCGAGCCCACCAACGCAAAGGCCTGCAGCAGCTTCTGGCGCACTGCTGCTTGCAGGCGTCTCAGGGTGGCGGGCAACTTGGTGTAGAAGGCGGCAGCCGCCCCGGGATCCACAGCGGCCACGGCGGCCGCCGTGGCCAGAAACACATCGCGCTCGGCCGAGCTCAGAGACGCGAAGCCGGCCGGCAGTTCGGCATAGAACTGATTCTCGCGTAGCACCGGTTGCAGCGCGGCGCCGAGATCAGCCCAACATCCGATCTCGCCGGCCCGCAGGTGGGGCAGCACCCGTGCGGCGCCGGCGAAATACGCCTGCGCGATGAATTCGCCGCGCCAGCCCGCGACGCCCTGCAGCCGCATTCCGGCGCGCATCCACTCTTCCACAGCGTCGATCTCGAGGTTGTCGATCAGCGCCGCGGTGCCTTCGAGAAACACCGCGCCCAACTTCCGCGACCTGGCGGACACACGCGCGCCGGCGTCGCACCACAAGCGCAGCTGCTCTAGCCCAATGCGTGCCAGCGCTTTCGGTGCGACTGAGAAATACGCGACGGCGGCATCGCGCAACGCCGCCTCGCCCGTCAGCAGCCGCTGGCCCATGTCCACCCACTCTGAGAAGCCTTCGGCGCCGAATGCTTGCCACGCTGCGGCCGCGCCGTGGTAGAACCGTTGCGCCACGACGGGCGAGGCGGCCGCAAGTCGGTCGCCCGCAACCAGAATCGTCTCATGCACGGCCGGCCCCAGGCGCTCCGCGGCCGTGTGCGCGCGCCGCCCGGCGCGATCCGCGAGCAGATGGGACTCAAACCACAGAGAGCGGGGACTTTCCACGTTCAGTATGAGGCGTGTGCGGACGTCCGGGGAAAATTGAAAACCGGAAACCTAATACCGGAAACAGGAAACCCGTCCACAGCCGATCGCCGGTTGTCCGGTTCCAAATTCCAGGTTTCCGGTTTCCGGTGTTCCATTTTCGCCCCTGTCATTCGAAGATCGTCGCTACCAGCGCGTCGATGGCGCGTTGCGATTCCACGTCATCCGTCAGCGAGGTGCTCACGGCGACGCGGCAGGCACGCCGTGCCGGCAGCTTCCGCTGCATCAGCTGGGCGGCGTAGATCAGCAGCCGCGTGCTCACGCCTTCTTCCAAGCCGCTGGCTTTCAGACGGCGCACCTTCTCTCCCAACTTCGCCAGCGCCAGGGCGGTATCGATGTCGATGCCGCTCTCATGCGCGATGATCTGCGCCTCTTTCTCGCGCGGGGGGTAATCGAAGTCGATAGTCACGAAGCGCTGCCGTGTCGAGTGCTTCAGGTCTTTCAAGACACTCTGGTAGCCGGGATTGTATGAAATCACCAACAGAAAGTTCGGGTGTGCCTCGATGATCTCGCCCTTCTTGTCTATGGGAAGGATGCGGCGATGATCCGTGAGCGGGTGGATTAGGACAATCGTGTCTTTGCGGGCTTCGACGATCTCATCAAGATAGCAAATCGCGCCCGCTTTCACCGCCTGCGTCAACGGGCCGTCAATCCAAATGGTCTCGTCACCTTTGATGAGATAACGGCCGACCAGGTCGCTCCCTGTCAGGTCCTCATGGCAGGCCACAGTGATGAGATTGCCCGCAATGCCACTTTCCCCAGGCGGCGTGCCGTTGCCCGACTCGCGCAGGGTGGACGCCATGTACTCCACGAAGCGTGTTTTCCCACATCCCGTGGGGCCTTTCAGCAAAACGGGAAGGCGGCACGCATAGGCCGCCGTGAACACCTCCACCTCGTCGCCGACCGGCAGGTAGTACGGAATCTCAGCCACATTGCCCCTTTCGCCCTGCCGATGCAGGTTGGGTCAACGCTGCTGAAAAAACCGCAGTGAGTCAAGGCGATGGGCGCCGCCCGGGATACGGACCTGTTCGCGCCAAGCCTGTCCTGAGCTGAGCGAAGTCAAAAAAAATGGAAGGAAGCGAGCGGCCCGGTGGCGCAACAGCTGGGGCACGGCCCCTTACGCTTGCCCTTCTGGACTGATATTCAGATTTACAAGGGCAAAGAACAACTCATCCAGGGAACGGTATCGAAACCAGGACGGCATCTGCGGATAGCAGTCACCTGCGTCCACACTCCAGCCGGTTTTCTCGTCCCCGTAGACCGGGAATACTTCCAACCCGACTTGCAGGAGCTGAGTTTTGACGGCGCCTTCCAGATGAGAACGGGTTGTTTTCATCAGCTTCTTCCCTTCGTACATATCGCACTGCCAAAAGCATGCCATGCTGCGGGGCAGACACCGGCCGAAGCGCGGCGTTCCGTTCCATGCGCTTGGCGACCGTGCCGAATCTGACTATTTCGCCAGCCATGCGTGTGATCATGGCGGAAACGCCACGTCCAGCCCGAATTTCCGCAAGGGTCTGCTCGCTTGCGCCGCTGCATTCCTGCACGCCGAAGTTCGGACAAAGTTTACAAATCGATTGTAATTCCGCCGCACCGCGTGCCCACTCGATGAGCTCAGACAAGGCAAAAATCGCCTCGGCAAGCAGTTCGCTGCTGAACGAGGGTGAAGCAGACAACCTCTGATCGAGGCCGTCGCTCGCGATGCGACCTGTGCAGGGGCGAACCGTTCACATTGATTCACCATACTTACCGCAGTATCGTGGTTGTAGTTCGGATTCGAAAGGACTCGTCGCATGACGAAAGCTACAAAGGGACGTTTGCCGAATCGAATCCGACGCAACCTCGATCAGTACGGGGATCCTTATCTGCCCAAACTCGGTCCCGGCGAGACCTCGGTGTGCTCGCGCTGCCACGTCATTTACCAGCGGCGGCATTGGTTCTTCGACGAAGCCCTGTTCAGCGTAAAATCATGAACTTGCTTGCGAACGAAGAAGAGCGGGCCAAGGGGCTCAACCCGCTGGAGCGCATCGTGCGGATCAGCGAAGGCGACGGTATTCCGACCATCACCACCACCAACGAGAAGCTCGCGCAGCGCATCGGCCGCGCCCTGCAGAAGGCCTTCCAGGGAGAGGTCTCGTACCGGTGGTCGGAGGATACCAAGTACCTGCACGTCCAATGGGCGCGCTAGCGGGCTGCGCCCGCCGTCGGTGTGGTGGGTCGCTCTTCTCCTTCGACTTTGCTCAGGATAGGGTTGGGTCGCTCCAGGTGCCCTCAGATGAGACTTGACTCAAGGCGCCGCTCCGGGATCGAAGCTCAGCACGCCACATCAGCGAGGGCAACTGTAGGCAACCTGGCTTGTGGAGGCACGATGACCCTGCTACCCGGCAAGTTGCCGCCTGCGCTACTGCAGCGACTGCTGCGTTTCCGCGGCGCGCCGGATCCGCGCGTCGTGCTGGGCCCGGCATTCGGCGAGGACGCCGCCGTCATCGACCTAGGTTCCGAGTATCTGGTCTTGAAGAGCGATCCGGTGACGTTCACGGCCGAGGAGATCGGCTGGTACGTCGTGCACGTGAACGCCAACGACGTCGCCGTCATGGGGGCGCGCCCCGCATGGTTCCAGGCCACCATCATCGTCCCGCCGCACACCGCGCCGGCGGCAGTGCGCCAGATATTCCGCGACATCGACCGCGGCGCCCGCAGCTTGGGCATCGCGCTGACCGGCGGGCATACGGAGGTATCGGCGGCGGTGCACCAGCCGATCGTCGCCGGTGACATGCAGGGGGTCGTCGGCCACGATGGGTTGATCACTTCGGGGGGCGCAGGCGCTGGCGACGCCATCATCATGACCAAGTCGGCCGGTATCGAGGGCACTTCGATCATTGCCCGTTGCTTCGTTCGCGACGTGAAACGCCTGCTCGGCGTCACTGCACAACGCCGGGCAGCGCGCTTCCATCACCGCCCGGGAATCTCCGTGGTCCCAGAAGCTTTGCTCGCGGCGCGCTCCGGCGCCACCGCCATGCACGATCCCACCGAGGGCGGCGTTGCTGCGGCGCTCTTCGAACTGGCCACGGCTTCCGGCAAACGCTTCCTTGTGGACCTCGAGCGCATTCCGGTCCACGACTACACAACGCGCCTGTGCGCCCACTTCGGACTTCGCCCGCTCGGCCTGATAGCTTCCGGCGCCTTGCTCATGACGATACCGCAGCACCAAGTCGCCACCGTGTTGCGCACGCTCGGCCGCCGACACATCCCAGCGACCGTGATCGGTGCGGTAGCACGCGGGCACGGCGTCGAGGCGCGGCGCGACGGCAGACGCGTGCGCTTCGAGTGGTCGCACCAGGACGAACTAGCACGGCTGGAGTAGCGGGAGAGGGTCATTAAGGTAAGCGCGGACGCGTCTGTAACATTCCCGTAACATTCGGGTGGTATGGTAGCTGCCGAAGATTGCGAGAATGGCGATAATCGGAGAGCAGGCTCGACTCCGCAGCCCGATTCCAGAAACACGACCGCGGCCGACGCCGGCTCCGCAGCAGGTGCAACGGCGCGCGCTGGCGCGCCGGCTCCAACAGCTCAATGTCGGCGACCGGCTGTTTCGCTCGCTGACGGGGTTGTTTGCCCTCGCTCTACTGGCCGTGCTGGCTTCGATCGGCGTGGTGCTCGTCGATCAGTCGTCCAACGCCATCCGGACCTTCGGATGGAATTTCCTCACCAGCTCGACGTGGGATCCGGTGGCCAAGGAGTTCGGCGCGGCGCCGTTCATCTACGGGACGCTTGCCTCGTCGCTGCTCGCGCTGCTCCAGGCCGTGCCGTTCGGCATCGGCACGGCGATCTTCCTCAGCGAGATTGCGCCGCACTGGTTGCGCAACTCGGTCTCATTTCTGGTGGAGTTCCTCGCCGCGATTCCAAGCGTGGTGTACGGCCTCTGGGGCGTGTTCGTGCTCATCCCGTGGGAGCGCAGCTACATCGAGCCGGCGCTCTCTGCTGCGTTGGGCTTCTTGCCACTGTTCCAGGGGCCGAGGTATGGGATCGGCTTACTCACAGCCTCCATGGTCCTCGCGGTTATGATCGTGCCGTACATCACCTCCGTCACGCACGAGGTGCTGCGCGCCGTACCGCAAGCGCAGCGTGAAGCGGCCTTGGCCTTGGGCGCCACCAAGTGGGAGATGGTGCGCGTAGCGGTGTTGCCGTACGGCCGCACCGGTATCCTGGGTGCGATCATGCTCGGCCTGGGCCGCGCCATCGGAGAAACGATGGCGGTGACCATGGTCATCGGCAATCGGGCGCAGATCGTCGCCTCGCTGTTCGCACCCGCCAACACCATGGCCAGCGTCATCGCCAACGAGTTCAGCGAAGCCACGTACGACCTGTACGTGCAGGTGCTGGTCGAGATCGGTCTCGTCCTGCTCGTCGTGACGGTTGTGATCAATGCCATGGCTCGGCTGCTAGTCTGGAGGGTGGCCGGACCGGGTGCGGCTGCGATGAGGACCTGAACGATGCGCTACGCCCGCCGCCGAATCGTCAACGTCGTGGCCCAGTTCGTCGCGACCCTATGCACCATAGCCGTGCTCATCCCGCTCATCCTCATTTTCAGCGATCTGGTCAGCAAAGGCGCGTCCTCGATCAATTTCGCGTTCTTCACCCAGCTGCCGAAGCCCGTGGGAGAGGCTGGCGGCGGCATGGCCAACGCCATCGTCGGCACACTGGTGCTCATCGGGCTCGCCAGCGTCATCGGCCTGCCGATCGGCGTTCTCGCCGGCGTTTACCTCGCCGAGTACGGCCACGGTGGGTTCGGCTGGTGTGTGCGTTTTGCGGCCGACGTCCTCACCGGGGTGCCGTCGATTGTGGTCGGGATCTATGCCTACACCTTGCTCGTCCTGCCGCTGCACAGTTTCTCGGCCTACGCCGGCGCTTGGGCGCTCGCGGTCATCATGCTGCCGATCGTCGCCCGCACCACGGAGGAAATGGTCAAGCTCGTCCCCGGCTCATTGCGCGAGGCCGCGCTGGCGCTCGGAGTGCCAGCGTGGCGGATGATCATCCGCGTGGTGTTGCGTACGGCGCGCGGCGGCATTATCACAGGGATCATGCTGGCGGTGGCCCGCATCGCCGGGGAGACAGCCCCGTTGCTGTTCACGGCTTTTGGCAATCAGTTCTGGCAGCGTGGACTCAGCGGGCCGATCTCCTCACTACCGGTGCAGATCTACACCTACGCGATTTCGCCATTCGACGACTGGCACCGGCAGGCATGGGCCGGCGCGGTGGTCCTGCTCGGCCTGGTCTTCATCACCAGCCTCTCGGTGCGCCTGCTGACGCGTGGGAGGTTCCGTGCGGTCGGGTGAGCCGGTGAGCCCGGTGGAATAGAAGCATGGACGGCATTTGCGCCAAACGGATGCGACGCAACCAGCTGGCGCACCGGCGTACCGGTGCACTGGGTCACTCGGCATGACCAACAAGCTCGAGGTAATCGCGCTCAACGCCTGGTTCGGCACGCAACAGGCGTTGAAGGACGTCAACCTGACGATGTGCGACCGCACGGTGACCGCAATCATCGGGCCCTCCGGTTGCGGCAAGTCGACGTTCATCCGCTGCTTGAACCGGCTGCACGAGGAGATCCCGGGGGCGCGCGCCAGCGGCAACGTCCTGCTCGACGGCGAGGACATCTACGGCCCCGCCGTGGATCCGGTTCGCGTGCGCGCCCGCGTCGGCATGGTGTTTCAGCGCCCGAACCCGTTTCCGACCATGTCGATCTTCGACAACGTGGTTGCCGGCTTCCGCCTCAACGGCTCGCGCCGTTCGCGCGCCGAGCTCGCCGGCATCGCCGAGCGCAGCCTGCGGCAGGCAGCTTTGTGGGAGGAAGTGAAGGACGGCCTGCACGACTCCGGCGTGAGCCTTTCCGGCGGCCAGCAGCAGCGACTCTGCATTGCGCGGGCGCTGGCGGTGGAGCCGGAGGTCATCCTGATGGACGAGCCATGCTCGGCCCTCGATCCGATCGCCACCGCCAAGATCGAAGAGTTGATCCGCGAGCTCAAGGACACGTACACCATTGTCATTGTCACCCACAACATGCAGCAGGCGGCACGCGTGTCGGACTGCACAGCTTTCCTCTACCTCGGTACTCTTGTAGAATTTGGCTCAACCGACAGGATTTTTACCATGCCGGAGAAAAAAGAGACCGAAGATTACATCACCGGCCGTTTCGGGTAGGGATGAGGACTTCGATGCAACCATCGAGCCGCATGCAACAAGATGCGACAAGGGGCATCTCAACCAACTTCCGCTAGGAGGCAGCGTGGAGGACCGCTCACACACCGATCGACACTACGAGGCTGAGCTCAAAGGACTGCACGTCAAGATCCTGGAGATGGGCGGCTTCGTCGAAAAGCAGATCGCCGACGCCGTCGCCGCAATGATCAACCGCGACGACGAGCAGGCGCGCGTGATCATCGATCGCGACCATCTGGTCAACCGCATGGACGTCGAGATCGACGACCTCTGCCTGCGCCTGCTCGCCTTGCATCAGCCGGCGGCGCGCGACCTGCGTCTGATCACCACCGGCCTCAAGATCACCACCGACCTGGAGCGCATCGGCGACATAGCGGTGAACATGTGCGAGCGCATCCTGGAATTGAACCGCGAGCCGCAGCTGAAGCCATTTCTCGACCTGCCGCGCATGGCGGACGTGGCGCAGCACATGTTGCGCGAGAGTCTCGATAGCTTCGTGCGTGAGGACGTCGACCTGGCCTTGGCGGTATGCCGGGAAGACGACGTCATCGACGACCTGAACTTCCAGCTCTTTCGTGAGTTGTTGTCGTACATGGCAGAGGACCCGCAAACCACCAGCCGGGCCATCCGCCTGCTGTTCATCGCCAAGTATCTCGAGCGCATCGGCGACCACGCCACCAACATCGCCGAGATGGTCGTCTTCATGGTGCGGGGGAAGAGCATCCGGCACATGGGCCAGGTGCCGCCAAGCGTATGACCACAGCCGCGGAACCGATGCGATCCGCCGATGGTGATCAGCGTGTGATCCTGGTCGTCGAGGACGAACGGGACATCGCGGAGTTGGTGCAGTTCAATCTACAGCAGGAAGGCTTCGCCGTCGTCATCGCCGCCAACGGAGAGCAAGCACTGGCGGCGGCGCAAGAACAGCGCCCGGCGCTGCTGATCCTGGACTGGATGCTGCCCGGTTTGTCGGGGTTGGAAGTCTGCCGCCGCTTACGCGCCGATCCGGCGACCGGACGCGTACCCATTCTCATGCTCACCGCCAAGACGGCCGAGGTGGACCGCGTACTCGGCCTCGAGATGGGCGCCGATGATTACGTTACCAAGCCCTTCAGTCCGCGCGAGCTAGTGGCGCGCGTCCGCGCGCTGCTGCGGCGCTCGTACAGTGCGCCACACGAGCAACCCCACGAGATCTACGAGAAGGGCCGCTTGCGCATGGATTTCGACACCTACGAGGTCACACTCGATGGCAAGCCGCTCGATCTGTCGCTGCGCGAGTTCGAGCTGTTGCGCTTTTTCGTACGCTCGCCGAACCGTGTCTACGACCGCCTGCAGATTTTGGATTTGGTGTGGGGGCAGGACACCTACGTGGAACCGCGCACAGTGGACGTCCACGTCCGCCGGTTGCGGGCGCGCATCGAGCTCGACGACGCCAACCCCGAGTTGATTGTGACCGTGCGCGGCGTAGGGTACAAGTTCAACGACCGTGCGCTCGATGCGTGAGAACCGGTGGTTCAGCCGGTGGCATGGCCCGCTCTCAGCTAGCGGCCTGCTCGTCCGTCTCCTCGCGCCCTATCTGTTGACGCTGGTTGCGGTGGCGCTCGCATTATACGCGTACAGCGATCGTGTCGTCGAAGATTTTTACGTCGACACCTTGTCGGAAAACGTTTTGCGCCAGGCAAGCCTAGCTAGCGAGCTGCTACCGTGGGGCCTGAGCGGTCCGCCGATGGACCAGCGTTGCGCCGCAATCGCAGCGGAGATTGGCGCGCGGGTCACGGTTATCGCCGCTGACGGCACCGTGCTGGGCGACTCGGAGGCGCCGTCGGCGAAGCTGGAAAACCACGGGCAGCGTGCTGAGGTGCAGGCCGCGCTGGCCACCGGCGAGGGCCAGGCGGTACGCACGAGCGTCAGCGTGAACCGCCACCTGTTCTATCGCGCTTGGCGGCAGACGCGGGCGCACGACGGCGAGAGCGAGCAGCGCGTCGTACGCCTCTCGGTCTCAATGCGCAGCATCGAAGAGGGCCGCGGCCACATCGGCGCGGCCATTTGGGGCGGCGTCGCTCTGGCGGCGGTGGCCGCCCTGTGGCCGGCGTTGTTGCTCTCCGGCCGGCTCTCGCGCCGGGTGGCCCGCCTGACCGAATTCTCCAGCGCCGTGGCTGCCGGCGTCACCCCGCCGGCCTTGGCGCCGGAACACGCAGACATCATCGGACAGCTCGAGGCCAATCTGCTCGCTATGGCCGGGAGCCTCAAAGCCCAACTGCAGGCGGCCCGCGCCGAGCAGGCCAAGCTCGAAGCCGTGCTCAGCGGCATGCTCGAGGGCGTCCTGGTGATCGATTCCGCCGGCACCATTCGGCTGGCGAATCAGCGCGCCGAGCAACTCTTCCAGCGCCGGCCGGCGAGAAGTCTGGTCGGCCAGCCGCTCATCGATGTGTCCCGCGATCCTGATTTGCATGATTTGTTACACGAGATCACGCGGGGACAGGCCAGCGGGCGTCTTGGCCGCGAGATCACGCTGGCGAACGTCACGGGCGCCGAATACCTCCAGGTGACCGCAACTCCGATGCGGGCGCTCGACAGCGGGGCGCCGCTGTTCATCCTCGTGTTTCATGACATCACCGCCTTGAAAAGACTGGAGGCCACCCGGCGTGACTTCGTCGCCAATGTCTCGCACGAGCTGCGCACCCCATTGACCGCCATTCGCGGCTACGCCGAGACGCTCCGGGCCGGCGCGCTTGCCGACGCCGAGCAGGCTGACAACTTCCTCGCCATCATCGAGCGGCACTCCGAGCGTCTGACACGGCTGACGGAGGACTTGCTCACCCTTTCGGATCTCGAGTTGGGCCGCGCCCCGATCAAGCCCGTGCCCATGGTCCTGGCACGGGCGGTGGAGGCCGCCGTCGATGTGGTCCGCGACAAGGCGGTTCAAGCGGGACTGGAGCTGCACTCCGAGCTGCCGCCCGATCTGCCCCAACTCGACGCCGATCCCGACCGCATCGAACAGGTGCTGGTCAACCTCATCGACAATGCCGTGAAGTTCACCCCCGCCGGTGGGCGGGTGACCATCAGCGCCAGCGCGGCCGAGCCGCCGCAGCGTGACGGGGCAGCTCCCGAAGCCGCGCGCACGTCCGCCGCAGCGCTCCGGAGTGCGGGCCGGTGGGTCGAGGTCTGCGTCGCCGACACCGGCGTCGGCGTGCCCAAGCACCACCTGCACCGGCTCACCGAGCGCTTTTACCGCGTCGATCAGGCGCGCTCGCGTGAGCTCGGCGGCACCGGCTTGGGGCTGGCGATCGTCAAGCACATCGTGCAGGCCCACGGCGGCGCGCTGCGCATCGAGAGCGAAGTCGGCCGGGGTACGCAGGTCTACGTCTCCCTGCCGGCAGTGTCATCCGAACCAGAAGCGAGCTGACCCCACCACCAGCTAGAAGGGGATCAAAAGCGAAGAGAGAGGTCGATCGGGTCACTGCTCGCTACCTTCTGCAGCAGCTCCTGCAACGTCCGCACGCGGCCGCCGTGCTGGGCGCGAAAGCCTTCGGCCGCTGGAGCGGATGGAAACGCCAGGATACTCGGCAGACAACGGTCCCAGCGCACCGGGTACTCCTGTTTTTCCACCCCCATGTGCCTCATCGTGTGCGTGCACGGCGACACATCGCTGCCGACGACGAAGGCCGCATGTTCGGGAGCCAGCTCTTTGCCGCTGTTGTGGTCGGTGACCGAGAGAATGGTCACCTTCTTGTGCGCTTGCCGGCCATAGGTGAGCGCGCAACTCAGGCAACATGCGTGCGTGACCGGTTCTCCCTCGGCCTGGAACTTCACCATTGATTCCTTGTGCTCCTGCCGCAGGCAGATGGGGCAGTAGCCGGCGGGGGGCCCTGCGGCCCAGCGCCACAGGCGTGGCCCCGCTACGACAGTCACGGCCGTGCAAACGACCAGCGCTGCGATCAACACGATCTGTCGTTTCGTCATGCGACCTCCGCGTGCTCCAGCGCCGGCTTGACTTCCCAGTGCCACTTCCAGATGGCGTAAATCGCCGGATAGACCACCAGCTCCATGATAAACGACGTGAAGATCCCGCCAACCATGGGCGCGGCAATACGCCGCATCACGTCCGCACCCGTGCCGGTGGACCACATGATCGGCAGCAGGCCCATGAACATCACCCCCACCGTCATGACCTTAGGGCGCAAGCGCTTCACCGCGCCATCGACGATGGCGGCGCGCAGAGCGTCCCAACCCTGCAGCACCCCCTTGCTCTTGGCCTCTTCGTACGCCAGCTCCAGGTAGAGCAACATGAACACGCCGGTCTCCGCATCGACGCCCATCAGCGCGATCAGGCCGACCCACACGGCCACGCTGGTATTGTAATGCAAGAGATACAGCAGCCAGATTGCACCCACGGCCGAGAACGGCACGGCGAGCAGAATGATCAGCGTCTTCACCCACGAGCCGGTGTTCAGATGCAGCAGGATGAAGATCACGAACAGTGTGATCGGCACGACTATCCACAACCGTTGAGCGACGCGCTGCATGAACTCGTACTGGCCGCTCCACACCAGTGCGTACCCCGGCGGGAGCTTCACTTGCTCGCCCACCGCCCGCTTGGCGTCGGCGACATAGCCGCCGATGTCGCGGCCCGCCATGTCGACGTAGACATAGCCGGAGAGTAGCCCATTCTCGTTGCGAATCATCCCCGGCCCTTCAGTCAGCCGGATGTCGGCCAGTTCCGCCAGCGGAATCTGCGCCCCATCCATGGTCGGCACCAGAACGCGCCCAAGTCGCTCGATATCGGCGCGGTACCCGCGCAGGTAGCGGACATTCACCGGGTAGCGCTCTCGCCCTTCGACGGTGGTGCTGACGTCCTCCCCGCCCGCTGCCGACATGATCACGTCCTCGACGCTCGCCACCGTCAGTCCATAGCGTGCCAGCTCGTTGCGCCGCAGATCGAAATCGAGGAAGTAGCCGCCGGCGGTGCGCTCGGCGAAGACGCTGGTGGTGCCAGGCACCGTCTGCACCGCCTGCTCGATCTGCTCACCCAGGTGCTGAATGGTTTTCAGATCGGAACCGAGGACCTTGATGCCGAAGGGGGTGCGGATGCCCGTGCTGAGCATGTCGACCCGGTTCTTGATTGGCATCGTCCACGCATTCGTCCAACCGGGGAACTGCAGCGCCTGGTTCAAGCCGTTCGGACCATAGACCAGCTCTTCCCAGGTGATGCGGTCGCCCCAGACGTGGCGCAGGATCCGCTTCAGCCACTCCGGCGCCCACGGCGAGTACCAGCGCGGCGTTTCGCGCCACTGGTCTTCGGGCTTCAGCAGCACCGTGGTCTCCACCATCGAGAACGGAGCCGGGTCGGTCGACGTCTCGGCCCGCCCCGCCTTGCCGAACACGCGCTCCACCTCCGGGAAGGTCTTCAGGATGCGGTCCTGCACCTGGAGCATGCGGCCGGCTTCGGTAACGGAGATGCCAGGCAGCGTCGTCGGCATGTACAGCAACACCCCTTCGTTCAGCGGCGGCATGAACTCGGAGCCGAGACGCTGGTAAGCGGGAATCGTCGCCAGCACGACCAGCACGGCGGCGATCACGACCGCCCAGTGATGCCGCAGTGAGAATTCCACCACCGGGTGATACAGGCGCATCAACGGCCGGCTGATGGGGTGCTCCTCCTCGCTGTGGATCTTGCCCACCAGCACGGCGTTGGCGACACGCGCCAGCCAGCGCGGCCGGAAATTGAAGTTGCGCATGTGGGTGAACAGCAAGCGCATGGCGGGATCGAGCGTGATCGCCAGGATCGCTGCGACGATCATCGAGAAGTTCTTGGTGAAAGCCAGCGGCTTGAACAGCCGACCCTCCTGCGCCTCGAGCGTGAACACCGGCATGAACGACATGGCAATCACAAGTAGTGAGAAGAAGGCCGGACCGCCGACTTCCTTGACGGCGCCGACCACGACGTCGCGGTAGTCCCCTGCCCTGCCCTCCGCTTCCCAGTGCTCAAGCTTCTTGTGCGTCTGCTCCACCACCACGATGGCCGCGTCCACCATGGCCCCGATGGCCACCGCGATGCCGCCGAGCGACATGATGTTAGCGGTGAGGCCCATGGCATACATCGGGATGAACGAGATGATCACCGCGATCGGGATGGTGAAGATGGGGATGATGGCGCTGGGGATGTGCCACAGGAAGATCAGGATGATGAGGCTGACGATGGTCAGCTCCTCGGCAAGCGTGTGCTTGAGCGTGTCGATGGAGCGGTTGATCAGTTCGGAGCGGTCGTAGGTCGTGACGATTTTCACGCCCGGCGGCAGGCCGGGTTCGATGTCCTTGAGCTTCTCCTTCACGCGATCGATGACGTGCAGCGTGTTCTCGCCGTAGCGCATGACGACGATGCCGCCGACAGCATCGCCTTCCCCGTCGAGATCGGCCACGCCGCGCCGGATGTCGGGCCCGAGCTCGACGCGGCCAAGATCCTTAACCAGGATCGGAGTGCCGCTGCGCGCATCCGTGCCGACGACGATCTTCTCCAGGTCGGCGGTCGAGCGTGCGTAGCCGCGGCCGCGCACCATGTACTCACGGCCGGTGAACTCGACCACGCGGCCGCCCACGTCGTTGTTGCCCTGGCGCACCGCCTCCACCACCCTCTCCAGCGGCATCTTGTACGCCAGCAGCGCGTTGGGATCGACGTTGACCTGGTACTGCCGGACGAAACCGCCGATCGGCGCCACCTCCGCTACCCCGGGAATGCTCTGCAGGTAGTAGCGCAAGTACCAGTCCTGGAAGCTGCGTAGCTGCGCCAGGTCCTGCGTCCCGCTGGTGTCGACGAGAGCATATTGAAACACCCAGCCGAGACCGGTGGCGTCCGGCCCCAACTCCGTCTGCACCCCTTGCGGCAGCCGCGGCAGGATCTTGCTCAGGTACTCCAGGGTTCGAGAGCGCGCCCAGTACACGTCCGTGCCGTCCTCGAAGATGATGTAGACGTACGAGTAGCCGAAATCGGAGAAGCCACGGATTGCCTGCACCCGCGGCGCCCCCAACATCGCGGTGACGATCGGATACGTCACCTGATCCTCGATGATGTCCGGGCTGCGATCCCAGCGCGAGTAGATGATGACCTGCGTGTCGGACAGATCGGGAACGGCGTCGAGCGCGATGTTCTGCATCGACCACAGGCCAGCAAGCACCGCCGCCGTGACGAACATGAACACGGTGAAGCGGTTGTGCGCGCAATACTCGATGATGCGGTTGATCATGGGGGAGAATCCATCTTCATTCCCGGCATCCCTTCCATACCGCCCATGGTGCTCAGCGCCGCCTTGAGCTGGCTTTCGGAGTCGACCATGAAGTTGGCGCCAACCACCACCTGCTCGCCCTCGCGGACACCTTCGAGCACCTCGGCGTAGTCTTCGCCCCGTTCGCCCAGCCGGACCTCGCGCGGCTCGAAGAATCCGTCACCCAGGGCCACGAACACGATCCGACGTATGCCGGAGTCGAGCACGGCATCCTGCGGCACCACCAGGCGCTCGCCGAGCAGCGCATGGATCTCCCCCGTGGCGTACATGTCGGGCTTGAACCGCAGCCCCGGGTTGTCGAACTCGACGCGCACCTTGTTGGTGCGCGTCTGGTTGTCCAGATACGGGTAGATGTAAGTGATCGCCCCGGTGATCGAGTCGCCCGGTTGCGACCGCAGTCTGAGGGTCACCGGCATGCCGGGGTGGACGGACGGCATCTCGCTCTCGTAAATGTCGAGTAGCACCCATACGCGCGAAAGGTCGACTATCGTGTACAGCTCTTTATCCGGGGTAACGTACAGCCCCTGATACACGTCCTTGACGGTGACGAAGCCGGACGCCGGCGAGTGCAAGGTCAGCGCCGTGCGGGGCTTGCCGGTTTCTTCCAACTCACGGATCTGCTGCGGCGTGATGTCCCAGAGCAACAGCCGGCGCCGGGCGGCGTCGAGCAGCGCCTTGGCACCGGTTGCGGCCTCAGGAAACGGGCTCCCGTGCAGCTGCTGATCGCCGCGCCGGGCGAGCAAGTATTCGGTTTGCGTGGACACCAGATCGGGGCTGTAAATGGACAGGATCGGGTCGCCCGCCCGCACCGGCTCCCCGGTGTAGGTTACGAAGAGCTGATCCACCCAACCCGGGAACTTCGTGTGCACCTTGCGGATGCGGCCCTCATCCGGACGGACGATACCAACCGTGCGAATGTCCTTCTCTAGCACGCGCCGTGTCACCGGTGCCGTACGCACCCCAATGAGCTGCTGCTTGAAGGGCGAGATCTGCACCGTCCCAGCAGGCATGTTCTGTGGCGCTGCCGGTTCGTCGGCGTATTTCGGCACCAGGTCCATGCCGCAGTCCGGTGCGGTCCCCGGCTTGTCCGAGCGGTACTGCGGATGCATGGGATCGTACCAGTACAAGATTTTGCGCTCTCCGCTCGGCGTGAACGCAGCGGATGGACTCGGTGCCGCCGCAGGCTGGTGGACCTGTTGCGCCCAGACGCTCGGCGCCACCAGCGCCCCAACCAGGGCGACCGCCACCAATGCTCTTTTCCAATTCTCGACTCTCCACTCTCGACTCTCCACGTTGTTCTCCATCGCTCATCCCTCCAGCGGCTCGCCGACGATAGCTTCGAGCTGGGCGACAGCTTTCTGGAAATCGGCAAGCTCCTCGTGGTAGCGCATCTCGTACTCGAGGGTGACGGCGAAGGCGTTCAGTAAGGTGAGGAAGTCCACCTTGTTCACCTGGTACGCCGTGTTCGCCGAGTCCAACGCCAAGCGCGCCTGCGGGAGCACGGTCGTGTGGTACAAGGAGATTAGGCGCTCTGCAGCCTGCGCCCGCGCGTACAGGTCTCTGACGCGCGCTTGCACGTCGCGATCCGCATTCTCATGCAGCGAGCGCGCCTCCGCCAGTGAGGCCGCGGCCTCCTGCACCCCGGCGCGCTGCTTGGTGGCAAAATAGAGCGGCAGCTTGATGCCGACGCCGACCTCCCACTCCGGCAGCAGCTCCGCCTTGTGTATGTACTGGGCGCGCAACACGAAATCCGGCAAGTACTCGCGGTGGGCCAACGCCACGGCCGACTTGCTGCCGGCCACACGCCGCTCAGCAGACATGAGCTCGGGCGAGTGCGCCTCGGCAGCGGCCGTCAACTCCTCCAGCGTCTGGGTGAGCTTGCCCTCGGTGGGATGCTCCGCTGCACCGAGCGGCGCCGTCGCCGGGCGATTCAGCAGCGCATTCAGCTCAGCTGTCTGGCTCTGCCGCCGCTGCTCGAGCGTGGTTTCGCGCTCGATGAGCAATGAGCGCTCGACCTGCGCCTTGAGCACATCTTGTTGGATGCCTTCGCCGACAGCGTACTTGGCCTCGGCGGTGCGCGCGATTTGCTCCAGCAGCGTTTCGTTGCGCCGGAGGATGTCGAGCTGCACGTCGAGGTGCGCGTACTCGGCATAGGCCGCTTTGAGCCGGCCAATCACGTCCAGTTCGACGCGGTGAAACTCTGCGCCCGTCTGCTCCGCCTCGCGGGCGGCGATGTCGTGCTTGAGGCCGAGCTTACCAGGAAACGGCAGCTCCTGACTCGCGCCGACGCTCACCCAGGCAAAATCGCTCTCACCGAGGTTGAGGCGGTCGAAGCCCTCATTGTGGTAGCCCAGGTCAAGCATCGGGTCCGGTAGGCTGCCCGCCTGCGCAGGCCGTGCCTGTGCGGCCCGCCACTTAGCCTCGGCGGCACGGATTTCGGCATTGTGCCGGCGGGCGTAAGCAACCGCCGCCCCGATCGTCAGCGGGTCTCCCAGTTCGTCGCGGTCCTCCGCCCCACACCATGCAGGAACGGCAAGCAGCACTGCGACAGCCAATATGGTTCGTGCGCGACGCATATTTCCTCCTTCGTCAGACTCGCCCGCGCGCCGCTGGGCGAGCGAGTACGTTGCGAGCCTCAGATCAACAGCCTGCGCTACGCGATCAAAGGAGGAGTGACGTATGCTGCGTGATGGGAGTATCCGGAGATGCGGGACCGTGCCGGGAACAACACCGGTTGGGTACCGGTGTGCAAGCGCAGCTCGTCGCGGTTACAGCCCGCCAAGCAACAGGGACCTGTAGCTTGCCCGAAGGGCAGTGGTCCCGCTCCGTGCTCGTGGCCTTCACCGCAGTCGCCGGGCAATGGGCTCCGCCCGTACAGCAATCGGTCGTGCGCAGCGCCGCCTGTGAACCGCAGCAGCAGTGGCTCATGGGCCTCGGCATCGAACAGGCGAAGCCGCCCCGTGGACAGATGCCGATGCCGCTGATCACGATCGAGACCGCAAGCACCGCGGTTGCGAGTTTGCCCAGCACCATCGAAGGCAACGTAACAGCCGGCTACAGGCCTGTCAAAGGGTGGGGCCGGCCGAAGCGGTCACGCCTTCGGCAGCGAGTGGGAGACGCTGGCGATCAGAGCGGCGTGCAAGGTCCGTCGGAAGTCCTCCTCGGACCCCCGAAACCGCGGCAAGCACAATAGGGTCGTCATCGGCCTCTGCCTGCGTGGCCCACGTCGAAGGGATCACAGAAACCTCTGTATTGCAGTATTGCACCAATTCGGCCTGCTCGCTGCTTGACCATCGCTCTCTGTCGGTCGTAGTCTGTCGGTCATAGTCTGCAGCGAATTCACATGGCTCTCCCCTTGTCTCTCTGCTGGCGTACTCGCGCGAGTCTCAGATCCCCGATCGGCGGGATCAGCGCCGCCGTCTTGAGCGCCATGCAGATCGTGGCGGTGGTGCCCCTTTGGGTCTCCGCCACAGAGGCACAGATCGCGATCGACAACACCAGCTCAGCAGCAGCCGACACGGCCACGTTGGAGTTCTCCCACAAGGTCGATTCCGGGCCGAATTCGCTGTTGATGGTCGGCGTGGAGGTGCACGCGAGAACTACGGTGGACAGTGTCGTGTGGTCCACGGTCGCGCTCACCCAAGTGGGTTCCGTGACGGACAGCGGAGACAACGTGACGGTGGAGTTGTGGAAGTTGGCGAACCCCCCAGCAGGTGCCGGCGACGTCGTCATTACGCTGCCGTCATCGCATCGCGTTGTTGGTGGGGCGACCTCATTTTTCGGGGTGAATCAGACTGCTCCACTGGGCGTGGCAGCGAAGAATTCCGCAGACAGTGGAACGCCCGCCACCGTGACAGTCTCGGCTACGACGGGAAGCGTCGTCCTCGACGCGGTTGGCGCCAATCCCGCGACGACGCTCGTCGTGACAGGACCGGGGCAGAAGCAACAGTACGAGGCGTCGTCAGACACGGTGACCGGTGCCGGGAGCACGGCAGTATCCGACGGGAGCACGGTGACGATGGCGTGGAGCTTAACCGCTCAGAACTGGGCGATCGTCGCGGTCTCAATCAATCCGGCACCGACACCAACAGGCCAACCGCACTCTCCGACTCCCACTGTCACTCCGACGCCGACGCCAACCATCTCAGTTCGCTGTGCCGGGGACTGTGACGGCAACGGGCAGGTCACGGTAAGTGAGATCCTCACCGTGGTGGACATCGCTCTAGGCAACCTGCCCGTGAGTGCTTGCCGCGCTGGCGATAAAAACAATGATGGCGCGATCACCATCGATGAAATCCTTGCAGCAGTGAAGCGTGCGTTGGAAGGGTGCTGACCAGCCCTCGTGCAACATTTCATCTGCGGCACGCTCTAGATCGAGCGCGGCCCGGGCCGTCGCTTGCGATGTGCGCTGAACCGCCGTGCATCTTGACCAACCCCTTGACGAGCGCAAGGCCAAGGCCCAGACCGCCCCTGCTGCGGCCGAGCCTGGCGTCGGCCTGAAGGAAGGGCTTGAAGACGCGCGGCAGCATCTCCCGATCGATCCCCGCTCCGGCGCCCGGTGACGTCGGATCCCATCTCCATGGGGACGTGATAGTCGGGACTCAGCAGCACCAAGTAGGCCGGCAGGGTCTCGAGCAGGTCATTGAACCGCTACCGGTCGGCCTCGGTTGCTGCCACTGCCTCTTCGCGCTTGGTGACCTCAATCTTGTCGAGTTCCAGAACCGCAGCGTCGGTTCGACACTTGATCCGCCCCATCCTCGCGTCCGCTGATGTCTTTGCCCGTCTCTTGTTCCGTTGACCGTCTTGCCTCCGATCCAACCCTTGCCGTACTGCCCGCGCACCACGTCAGGGTCGTGCCTCCGGCAAGATCAACGCTGCCACAGGATCCGAGCGGCTTCCAAGGGAACCGCCACGCCGGAGCGGTCCGGAATCACCCGCGCCGTGTAGTCTGTTGCGGGGCGGGTCGCAGGCACCGACGCGCTATAGACGTAGCCGCTGGCCGCGCCTGCCGGTTGCCGGCCGCGCGTCATCTCCACTCGCACAGGACCGCCGCCGTTGACTCCGTCGGCATGAAGCTCGACTCGCATCGCATTCGGGTCCAGATCATTGAGGTGGACCTGAACCTCGAACGCGTGCCGCTTCCCGTCTGTCTCAATCTTCACTTCGCCGAAGCGTAGGGCTGCCCATTTCTGTTCCAGAGTGTGTTGCCAATCGACTATCCACGTACCCATCGCGCCTTTATCGGCAGCGCGTTCACGGTAGGCGGCGGCAGCCGGTAGGTAGTGCTGCTCGGTGTATTCGCGCACCGTGCGGTTGGCGGAGAAGCGCGGTGTCAGCCGCGCCATGCTTTCACGCATCCGCGCGATCCAGGCCGTCGGAACACCATTCGCGTCGCGCGTATAGAACTCGGGGATCACCTGCCCTTCGAGCAGGTCGTAGAGCGCCGCGGCTTCGGCCGCATCCCAGACCGGATCGTCGTCGTGTTCCTGGCCGTCACCCAATGCCCACCCCACCTCCGGCGCGTAGGCTTCCGCCCACCAGCCATCTAGCTCCGACAGATTGAGGCCACCGTTGACGAGCACTTTCATGCCGCTCGTTCCACTGGCCTCCCAGGGACGCCTGGGGGTGTTGATCCAGACGTCCACACCCTGCACCAACTGCTCGGACAACAGCATGTCGTAGTCGGCGAGGAAGATCGCATGGGGGCGCGCCTCGGGTCGCCGAATGAAATGGATCCATTCCCGGATCATGGCCTGCCCCAGCTCGTCTGCGGGATGGGCCTTGCCGGCAATGATGAGCTGCAGCGGGCGCTGAGGATTGGTCAGCAGGCGCAGCAGCCGCTCCGGGTCGTGCAGCAGCAGGTTTGGCCGCTTGTAGGTCGCGAAGCGGCGCGCAAAGCCCAGTGTCAACGTTTCGGGACCAAATAGATGTTGCGCAGCGGCCACTGCTTCGGGCGACGCGCCGGAGACGGCCAGCTGCCTGGACAATCGTTCGCGCGCGTACTGAATGAGAGACCGGCGAGCGCTGGCGCGCAGTTGCCACAGCTTGGCGTCGGGGACGCGGCGCATCTCCTCCTCCAGGGTTTGGGTCGTCCCCAGCCAGCGGCCTCTTCCACAGGCTTCCGTCCAGAGATCGTCCGCCGCCGCCGAGTCCCAGCTCGGCATGTGGACGCCGTTGGTCACATGTCCGACCGGCACTTCGTGCTCCGGCCAGCGCGGGAACAGCGGTGCAAAGATACGCCGGCTCACCTGCCCGTGCAGGCGACTCACGCCGTTGATTGCTCCACTTCCGCGAATCGCCAGATACGCCATATTGAAATCTTCCGACGCGTCCTTCGGGTTCTGGCGGCCCAGCGCCAGCAGATCTTGGAGTGAGATGCCAAGCCTCTCCTCAGCGTACCAACCGAGGTATTGCCCGATGAGGGCCGGAGCGAAACGGTCAAAGCCGGCGGCCACCGGCGTGTGGGTGGTGAAGAGGTTCCCCGCTCGCGTCACGCACAGTGCGACTTCGAACGGCTGCCCGGTCTCGTTCATGAAGCTCCGGGCGCGTTCCAACACCGCGAAGGCCGCGTGTCCCTCATTCAGATGGCAGACCTCCGGTTGGATGCCGAGCTGGGCCAGCAGCCGCCAGCCGCCAATCCCGAGGATGAGTTCTTGCTTGAGGCGCAGCTCCGGACCGCCCCCGTACAGCTCGCTGGTAATCCCGCGATGTGCGGGAAAATTCGCTGCGTCATTGCTGTCCAAGAGGTAAAGCTTCACTCTGCCGACCTGGACCTGCCAGGCGCGCAGCCAAACCGAGTAACCGGGTAACGCGATTTCCAGCCGCAACCACTCCCCGTTCGGCTCACGCAATGGCGTGATCGGCAATTGCCCGGGATCGTTGTACGGGAAGAGGGCCTGTTGCGCTCCGTCCTTGTCGATCACCTGACGGAAATAGCCTTGCTGGTAGAGCAGGCCCACGCCAACCACCGGGACACCCAGATCGCTGGCGGCTTTGAGCTGATCGCCGGCTACGTTGCCAAGCCCGCCCGAATAGATGGGGAGCGCTTCGCTCAACATGAATTCCATGCTGAAATACGCGACGCAGGTCAGGGGCGCTTGCGAGTAGCCTTGCTGAAACCACGCCGCCGCCTCCGCCGCCTGCCGCTTCGCTTGCACCAGGTCATCGACGCGTTTGCAGAACCTGTGATCGGCCAACACGCGCTCAACTTGGTCCCGCGAGACGGTTTGCAGGACGACCCAGGGGTTATGCGTAACCTCCCACAGGGCGGGATCAAGCTGCTTCCATACTTCGTCGGCGCAATGATTCCACGACCAGCGCATGTCCAGGGCAAGCTCTGCCAAGGAATCAAACCCCTCGACTTTAGAGGGCAAGCGGGTGTGTTTGCGGCTGCTGCCGCGGGTCTGCTTTGGCTTGCTCATGGTCTTCCCTCGACACGTATCCTACACGGAACCCTTAACCACCTGAACCACGGGCGCGCCGACCGGGGCAGCCAGTACTGCGTTTGTCATCCAGTGGGCGGCCGACGCCTCAGATCGTGGGAACTACCAACATCGACGGTCGGCGCGCCGCGCATCACATTGGGGGCTCGGCGCTTCGAACTGCTGGAGCCTTCGAGAAAGGTGCGTAGCGCCGGCTCGCCGCGCGGATCCGCCATGATGAGCGCTGCGTCGCCGGGCTCAAGCCGGGTGGTGGCGCGTGGGAAAATCGTTGCCGTCCCGCGTAATCGAGACCACCAGCGTATCCCGGGGAAACCCAGCATCGCGCAGCGCTCGACCTGCAAGCGGCGACGAGGCGTCCAGCCGGACCTCGAACAGCGTCGACCCTGCCGTTAGGGCCTTGGCCCGCCGCACGCTGCGCTCGAGGTTGGCTTTGTACGTCTCCATCACGTCGCGGACGTGCAGCTGCCCAACCAGCGGTCCCCCTTCCGCTACGGCAGCCCAACTCATTCCGTCACCCGCGAGCAACCCACCCAGTGCCGGTTTCAGCGAGCGTGGCCCTGGGAGCCGGTGAAAAATGGCAGCGAGTCCATAAAAGGATCGCTCGTAGAGGAGACCGCCTACGCCGCAGATCACGCCCAGCACCCCATAGTATACCAGCTGCACAGGATGTGCGAAATTTACGTATGCTTGATTACCGAAAATAGGGACGTAACCGTATGCGCCGCTAAAAATTGTGTAGCCGACAATCGATGCAATGAGCGCCGGGATCAGCGCCTCGACCTCCAGGTCGTGAATGTACAAGATCTCCGCCGCCATCAACGCACCGCCGAGCGGCGCGCGGAAGATCGACCCGATACCGGCGCCCATGCCCACGGCGACCGCAATCCGCTGCTCCTGGCCGCTCAGGCCGAGCCACCGCGCCAGCATCGAACCAAAGCCGGCGGAAATCTGCGCCGTCGGTCCCTCGCGACCGCCGGAGCCACCGCTGCCAGTTCGAAATACTTCCAGACACCGTCCCGTCGCCACACGCAGTAACGCCTGGGAGTTCAGCTGCCCCAGCGTCTACCCTTTCAGCCTTGAGCATTGGCCGCGGTCCCGAAGGCATCGGTATGTTGTCGAGGAATCAGACCAGTCCATCAAGAATAAGAGTTGCACGAGATGGCTTGCAAAGAAACCCGCGGCATCCACAGCGCGCTTTTCTCCTTGGGCTGCCTCGGTCACGCGGGTATTCGGGTTATATCGCATCTCCCACCAGGCGGCCCGTGAGCCGCTCCCGGTCGCGGAGCCGGGCCGCCTCTACCAGCATGCGTCCGGCCCACCGGTAGACGTTGAACTCCGCAACGAACGCACGCATCGATTGCATGCGGACGCGCTGCTCCTCTGGCGGCATCTCGAGCGCCACCGCTAACGCGGATGCCGCTTCGTCGAGATTGTAAGGATTCACAATCAGTGCTTCCGTCAGTTCACGCGCCGCCCCGGTGAACTGGCTGAGCACGAGCACGCCGCGTTCATCGTCGCGCGCGGCGACAAACTCCTTGGCCACCAGGTTCATGCCGTCGTCGAGACTGCTCACGTAGCAAAGCGCCGCGGCCCGGTAGTACTTGAACACCGTCGGCGGCTCATGATGCCTGCGCAACAACACGATCGGCTGGTACGCTCCCCGGCCGAAGCGCGCGTTGATGCGCTCGGCGGTCTTTTCCAGGCTTTCGTTCAACTGGCGATAGCGCTCGATTTGCATCCGGCTGGGCGCCGCCAACTGGGCGAAGGTGAACCGCCCGCAGAAGGCCGGGAAGCGCTCCAACAACCGCTCCACGGCCAGCAGACGCTCCTCGACGCCTTTCGTGTAGTCGAGGCGATCCACCCCCACGCCGAGGAGAGCGTCTGCGGGAAGATTCAGTTCCGCGAAGACACTGGCCCGACACTCGGACACCGCCGACACGGTCTCCACCCACCGCACCGGCCATTCCGTCGAGATGGGATACGGCCGGATGAGCGTGGTGTGCCCGTGCTGCACCACCGCCTGCTGTTCACGGTCAATGCGTGCTTCCAAGTAGCGGTCTACGGCGTCGATGAAATTGCTGCAGTGGAAGCGCGTGTGAAAGCCGACGATGCTGCCGCCAAGGAGTCCTTCCAGGAGGTCGTTCCGCCACGGGCAGATGCCGAGGCGTTCCGGATCGGGCCACGGGATGTGCCAGAAGGTAATGACCGTGGCCCGGGGCAATCGCCGGCGAATAAGGCGCGGCACCAAGGCGAAGTGGTAGTCCTGCACCAGGACAATCGGGTCTTCGATGTCCACTTCCTCGCTCACCGCATCCGCGAACCTCTGATTGACCGCTTGATAGTGCTTCCAATCTTCGCTGCGAAAGATCGGCCGCACATGGGCGACGTGGCAAAGCGGCCACAAACCTTCGTTGGCGAATCCATAGTAGTAGCCCTTTTCCTCTTCAGCGGAGAGCCACACCCGCCGCATCAGATAGGACTCTTGACCGGGCGGGACCCGGACGTGTCCCTTCGCATCCGCGGTTTCCCGGTCGGCGGAACCGCTGCCGTGAGCGATCCACACCCCGGAGCAGGCGCGCATGACCGGCTCCAGTGCAGTCACCAGACCGCTGGCCGGGTGCATGACCCGCACCCCTCCGCCCGCCACGCGTTCGTGAACGTACGGCTCACGGTTGGCGACAAGGATCACCTTCTCGCCGCGGAGATTCCGGTTCAGCGTGTGGCGCAGTCGTTGCGGCGTCCATAAGCCCATTTCGCTTTCTGCCTGTCGCTCATCGGCGATCCGTTCGACGAGATCCCGAACATCTTGCATGAGCGGCTGGAACTCCAGCTGCTGGGTCTCGCCTTTCAGCACGAGCCGGATTTCGTCACTCCACTTCCGCCATGACACGTGCGCCGCGACAATGGTGATCGCGGCGGCAGCGGCAGCCAGAAAACCGAACGCGACGACCAGGAACCAGCGGACGCTGGCCTCCCGGCGCTCGATGAAGCTCAAGTCCTGCACCAGCACCACGAAGCCCACAGGGCCTTCGGCACCGACCAAGGGAATGGCGCTCACGTGCACCGTTCCGCCGGGGAGCGATGCGACCGTCTTCCATGGCACCCAGGCGGCTGCCGACTCGGCGGACTGGCGAACGTGAGCTCCCGCTGCACGGCAACCGAACTGCTTCGGGAAGTCGCCGGTAACAGCGAGAACGGAAAGGTCTTTGGCGCACGCGGTGGCGGCCAGGATGCGTCCGTCACGCATCAGCTCCAAGAGCAGCGCGCGCAGATCCTCGCGCTCCTCGTTCTTCCAGTGCGACAGGAGTCCATGTCGCGCCCCACTGACGGCGAGCTCCGCCCGTGAACTCACATCTCGTTCGAACCACTCATGCATGGTGTGGTAGACGAGCAGCGACGCAGCCCATGTCAAAACCGCGAGGCCGAAAACCAGCGCAATGATGAACCGTATCGCCGGGCGGAGCATCATCGGACCCTAATTAGCACAGGTTGGTTCGCCCTCACATCGATCACTTCCGCGCGCCGGGCTCCGGGTGAGCGGATTCTGGGTCAGCAGCTTCGGCACCGCAGCTCGCGGCGATCCCTTTGATTCTGACGCCTAGAAACCTAGAAATGCCGGACTCCGAAACGTATTGCGAGCGCTTCCTTGTCCACCTGGCGGCCTAGGTTGTCGACGGAGCAGCGGCTGCTTTCTCCAACCGATCCGTCAGCGGCCGGCTCATCTACGACGGCGGCACACAGTTGGAGATGTGCTGGGCGTAGTACGCCCGCCAGTCACGAACCCGTCTTCCTCACCAGCAGCCGGCCGGCGCGGCGGACGTTTTGGCGGCGACGGCCGATGCTCCGGATCGGTCCGCCCGCGCCATCGCGCAGGCGCCGCAGCGCGGCACGGACGGCATCGGGCTCGAGGCGCAGCGTCTCACATACGACCGGGAATGTGAACGGCGATCCGCGCCCCGGGGCGCTGATCCAATGCTCGGCCTCCGCGCGCAGGCGCGGTGTGGAGCTGAGATAACTGGCGATGCCGTTATCAAGCACGGCCAGCATCAACGCCTTGACTCCCGTGTACGCCCCCGCCGACGAGTCCCCACCGCCGAGCGAGCCGACGCCGAAGAAATCGAAGCCCGCGTCACTCAGTTTCCCATCCATCCAAGAGCAGCGCGACTGCATATTCTTCGCACCCTGAGTCATGAGTACGCGGAGCATAGGTCAAAAGCCTCCCGACGGCAAGCGCAACCCAGACCCTCATTAACACAGCCAGGTTAAAGGGAAACCCCTGTACAGCAGCCTCCGGTGGCCGGCACGAGACGGCGGCAGTGGCGCGTTCAGCCTCCCTCTTTTCGCGACCGCCGACACTAGCAGCGCTTGCGGTGTGAGACCCCGCCTCGCTAGGCTGGGGATGTGAGTGCGTTCTGCCTGTACGTGCACATCCCGTATTGTCAGGCGAAGTGTCTGTACTGCGATTTCAACTCCTATGCCGCGGAACATTGGCCGGAAGCGCGCTACGTCGCGGCCTTGTGTGCTGAACTGCGGCACTACGCGCACGCCGCCCCCTGGGGCGGCAGCGAGCTGCGCACCGTCTTCTTCGGCGGCGGCACACCATCGCTGTTTACGCCGCGGTCGATCGGAGCCGTGTTGGACACCGCGCAGCGCCTGTGGCCATGCGACCCCAACGCAGAAATTACGCTCGAGACCAATCCGGGAACCGTCGGCGTGGCCAAGCTCCGCGATTTCCGCGTCGCCGGCGTCAACCGCGTGAGTTTCGGTGTCCAATCTTTTCATGCGCACCACCTGCACAGGCTCGGCCGCATCCACAGCGTCGATGAAGCGCTGGCCATCGTCGACACGGCACGCCAAGCCGGTGTCGACAACATCGGCATCGATCTGATCTTCGCCTTGCCGCAGCAAACAGTGAAGGAGTGGGAGCGCGACCTCGTACAAGCGTGCGCACTGCACCCCGATCACATTTCCGCCTACGGCCTCACCTATGAAGAAGGCACGCGATTTCATACATTGCGTGCCGAAGGCGTGCTGCGCCAGCTACCTGAAGAGATCGAGGCCGCGATGTTCACCGGCGCGCAGGAAATCCTCGCCGCGCACGGCTATGCGCAATACGAAATCTCGAACTACGCGCGGCCTGGGTACGTGTGCCGGCACAACCTCAACTACTGGTGCGGCGGGCTTTACCTCGGCATTGGCGCCGGCGCGCACTCCTACGCCAGACTCACTAACCGAGCGCCCGGCCGGCGCTGGAGCAACAAGAAGACACCGGCCGCATACATGGCAGCGGTCGAGCAGCACGGCCATGCGCGCAGCGCCGTCGAAGAGTTGACCGTGCGCCAAGCCCGCGGAGAGTTTGTCTTCCTCGGCCTCCGTTGCCTCGACGGTTTCGCAGCGGCTGACTTTCACGCCCGCTTCGGGGCCGAGCTTGCAGCCGTGTTTCCTCACGTCACCGATCTGTGCGGTAGCCGCTTGCTGCGGTGCAGTGACGGCCGTTGGCAACTCACGCCACAGGGCGTGCTCCTGGCCGACAGTGTGTTCGCAACTTTCCTCTGAACTTCAGCTCGCGGTCCGATTCGCGGTACGCGCCGCCGCAAGCCACCGGAGAGAGTTTCGACCCGGTCGGCGGTGCGATCGGCCAGCCACAGCCGTTCCATGACCGCCAGCGTTCTTTGGCGCAACCGGCCGCCGCGCAAAACGTCAATCAGCCCGCAGCAGCACAGCGGCTCACTTCAAGCGCTTGGGGTTGATCGGCTGCCCGTGCGAGAACTCGACTAGGTTGCCGTCCGGGTCACGCACGATGCAGATGTAGCCTACGATCTCCCCGGCGTCCGTCGGCGCCAATTCCAGGACACCTTCCTGCTGAGCGCGTGCGGCCATCTCCTCCACCGCGGCGCGCGAAGGAACGTCGTAGCCGAAGTGTGCCATGTGCGGCGGCACCCCCGCCTGCCCCGGCGGCGCCGCGATGGCAACGATGACGAACTCCGGATCGCACTCGGTTTCGCTGAGCCAGACCACACGGGTGCCATTGTCGGTGCGATCGTGCACCAGGTGCAGTCCGGCGAAGCGCTGATAGAAATCAACCGTGCGCGCCGCATCTTTGACGAACAATGCGACATGCGTGAGATGAGGTTGAACGCTCATGACATGGCTTTCTTAGACTTGTTCATCGAACTTACAACTCCCCACATTGCTCTCACTCCGGGGTGAAGCGCCTCAGATACGGCAAGCGCGATGCCGTTTGCCGCACCTGCTCTTCGGCCTGCAGCAGAATGCGCGTCGCATCCCAGGTGGCGTCCAACAGTTGGCTACGAGCCGACGCCGGCAAGCTGACCGGATAGGTCGCGCCACGATAAGTCACCGTGAGCGTCTCGACGTCGACGGTAAGATCGTGTGCCGGATCCTCCTCTACCGCCGCCATCAGCGCCGACACATCGGCCTCGCCGGCGCTGACGCACGGCATGCCGAGGGTCAGGCAGTTGCCGCAGAAGATGTCGGCGAACGATTCACCCACCAGCGCCTTGATGCCCCAGCGCAACAGCGCCTGCGGTGCATGCTCGCGCGACGAGCCACACCCGAAATTCTTGTTCACCACAGCGATGCGTGGTCCCTTGGCCTCGAAGCGCGGGTCGTCCATCACGTGTCCCAAACTTCTGCCCTCAGCGTCAAACCGCACGTCTACAAAAAGGCGCTGGCCAAGGCCGTCAAAGGTGACCGCCTTCATGAACCGCGCCGGAATGATGCGGTCGGTGTCGATGTCGTTGCCGCGCAACGGAATCGGGCGGCCCTTCACCTGTGTGATGCGGATCAACTCGCTCATGGTCGTGATTCGTGATTCGTGGTTCGTGACTCGTGATCTAAGCATGTGCATTTCATATCTGCCGACCCACGAGTCACGATTCACGACTGACGCGTTTCCCCAACATCTCACGTACGTCCACTACGGCGCCCTCGATGGCTGCCGCTGCGACCATCGCCGGGCTCATGAGCAACGTGCGGCCCGCCGGGCTGCCCTGCCGGCCCTTGAAGTTGCGGTTGCTAGTGGAGGCGCAAACCTGACGGCCCACCAGCTTGTCAGGGTTCATCGCCAGGCACATCGAGCACCCCGGCAAGCGCCACTCGAACCCGGCCTGGCGGAAGATCTGATCGAGCCCTTCCGCTTCCGCGGCGCGCGCCACCGCTTCCGATCCAGGCACCACCAACGCTTTCACGTGCGGCGCGACGTGTCCGAGGCGCGCCACCCGCGCCGCTTCCTGGAGATCGGACAGCCGGCCGTTCGTACACGAGCCGACGAAGGCGACATCGATGCGCGTCCCCCGGATCGGTGTGTTCGGCTTCAGACCCATGTACGCGTAGGCGTCTTGCGCGACCTCGCGCTCATCCGGCGCGAAAGTCTCGGGCGCCGGAATCTTCTCGTTCACCCCGATGGCCTGGCCGGGATTGATCCCCCAGGTCACCGTGGGCGCGATGCCGGCACCGTCGAGATGCACAATATCGTCATACGATGCATCGGCATCGGAGGCCATCGACCGCCACCAGGTCACGGCGGCTTCGAAGTCCTCCGCCGCCGGAGCGAACGGCCGGCCGCTCAGGAACTCGAAGGTGGCTGCGTCGGGGTTGACATAGCCCAGCCGCGCGCCGCCCTCGATGCTCATGTTGCAGACGGTCATCCGTGCTTCCATGCTCATGCGCTCGAGCACCGGCCCACCGTATTCATACGCGTACCCCACCCCACCCTTCACGCCTAGGCGCCGGATGATGTGCAGGATGACGTCCTTGGCATACACCCCCGGGCCGAGCCCGCCGTCGACGTTGATGCGCCGGAGCTTGGGCCGCTCGATGGCAAGACACTGCGACGCCAACAGGTCACGCACTTGGCTGGTCCCGATGCCTAACGCCACCGCTCCGAAAGCGCCGTGGGTGCTGGTGTGGCTGTCGCCGCAGGCGATGGTCATGCCGGGTTGCGTGAGCCCCAGCTCCGGGCCGAGGACATGCACGATCCCTTGTTCGCCGCTGCCGGCATCGAAGAAGCGGATACCGAACTCACGGCAATTGCGCTCGATGGCGCTCATCATGCCTTCGGCCTGCTCGTCGGCGTACGGTCGCCGGCGGGTGTCGGTCGGGATGATGTGGTCGACCGTGGCGAAGGTGCGCTCCGGGAAGAGGATTTTCAACCCCTGCTCGCGCATCATCTGAAACGCCTGCGGGCTGGTGACCTCGTGGATCAGATGCAGCCCGATGAACAGCTGCGTCTGCCCCGACGCCAACTCGCGCACCGTGTGCGCCGCCCACACCTTCTCAAGAAGACTCTTAGCCATCAGTCGGTTCTAAGCGATAGCGTATTCACCGGCGACTTGCGAGTGAGCGTGGCGCCCCTCGATACGGAGCCCAAAGGAAGGGCTCCTACTCGGGGTGACCGAAAAGGAAAGGGGTTTTTTCGTGAAGAGCAGCGTTCCCGTTCGCGCCGAGTAGCCGGCCCCCCTTGCCGGCGTGTCGAGGCGTCGGGTCGATGCGCATACGCAGTTAGGGGATACACTGCCCCTCTGGCGAGCGCGCGCTATGTCGTTTACCTCGGCCGCTTCTTGTGGTTAGCTAGCAGGGCACGTGGGGCCGAGGGAGTGAGAGGGACACCGACATGACCAAGCGAGGGGGCCAAACCCCATCTCAGGCAAGAGCGCCCGGCCGCGTGCGAGCGCGCGCCCGAAGGGGCTTGCTACTCGAACCCGACGATGTGCGCACGGCCCTCGTTGATCTGGCTCGACGCATGGCCCCCGCCGATGTGACCGCGCTGATGGGACGCGAGCAGGAGCTACGCCGGCGCGCCAGCGGACTCACCGCGCCGCAGCTGGCGCTGCTGCGCGACCAGCTTGCCGTGGCGCTCGATTGCCTGCACGACCATGTGGCCGGCAATTGCCCTCAGATCCCGTACTCGGCCATCAGTTTGCTCGCGGCGGGGGTATGCTACTTCGCCGATGACCTCGATTTCGTTCCCGACTTCCTCGCACGTATTGGCCGCCTAGACGACGGCGCGATGATGGCGATGGCCTTTCAACTCGCTGCGGACGGCGTCCGGCGTTACTGCACCGCCAGCGGGCGCGACAGCGACGCGGCGCTCGGCCGTGCCAGCGGCCGCCGCCCGCCGGCGCCGTCGAGAATGTCTCCCGCGCAGGAACACTGATGCCTCGGTCGGGCTTGTTGCTTGCGGCCGTCCTGCTCGCGCTGTCTGCCGGCCCGGTTCGAGCCCAGTGCGCCGGAGACTTGAACGGCGACGGCGTGGTGACCACAGACGGGATCCTGAGAGCGCTGAACGTGGCGCTCAACGGTTGCCCGGCCCCAAACGCTACGCCGCTTCCCAGCACAGCCACTCCCACCCCCACACCCACCGCGACCGAACGGACCGCACCTACTCCGTCCGCAACCGCAACGGCATCGCCGACCGCGCCCTCATCCACCTGCCCGTATACGTTCTTGGACAATACTCTCGGCGCTAGCGTGTCGTGCGACTATTTCGGTCCGTTCAACTCGGATCCGAGCTGCCCGACCGACCTCGAGGCCTTGTTCGCGGGGGACGGCAGCATCCTTGGCGTAGGCATCGGCACAGAGGATATCATTACCCTCGTGGCCACGGTGACCTCGGCGACCTCCGCAAGCTTGTTCGCCTACACCATCGGGAGTGACACGACTCTTCTCGATGTGAGCGGCACGGTCGAGTTGCAGCAGGACGGCCGCGTTCTGGTCATTGCGCCTGACAGCCCACCGTTCGACATCGCCGACAATAACGGCCAGTGCGCTTTCGTTCAATACGCCGGTACTTACGAGGGAGTGCTGAGCGGGACGGCGGCGCCCGCGGTTCGTCCGGCGCATCTAGCGGCGAGGATCGAGCCCGTATCGTTGCGCCTGCGCTAAGCGCCTCTGGACCCATACGCAGTCTATGTGCGTTGAAGCCGCGCTCCGTATGTCCGCCAAATCCACAGTCAGCGCGATGTAGGAGATCGATGCGTTACATCTGCCCGAAATGCGGCGAAACATTCACCGCGCAACCCCCAAGCGGCAGTTGTCCGATCTGCGACGCCACCGTGCTCCCCGAACCGCAAACGCGCGAAGCCGAACCTCACGGCGATCGCGAGGGGCTGCCGTCGCCAAAGCGGCGACTGTGAAAGATATCGGGATGGAGAGGCGGCGCCTGCTTGCAGGCGCGTCTGACCTGATCGACATGTGGGGGAACACGCGCATGGTCGTACTCACCGCCATGAGCGCTTCACTGTACGCGGCCATTCTCATCCCGTTCAAAGTGCTCCCGATCATTCCCGGCGTGACAGAGTTCCGGCCCGCTAATGCCGTTCCGGTGGTGTGTTCGTTTCTGTTTGGTCCGGCGGGAGCCTGGGGTGCAGCCATCGGCAACGTCATCGGCGACTTCTTCGGCGGCATCGGTCCAGGTGATCTGTTTGGCTTCCTGGGTAATCTGCTTTACGGCTTAGTACCGTACAAGGCGTGGGAAGCGATCACAGATGGCGATCCGGTGCCGCAGACTCCGGGCATGTGGCTTGCCTTTGTGGGAACCGTGTTGTTGGCCAGCGGCGTCTGCGCGCTCACCATCGGCTGGGGCATCAACCTGCTGGGGTTCGTACCCTTCTCCGTGCTCGGCAACGTTATTCTGGTGAACAATTTCCTGGTCGCGGTCGTGCTGGCGCCATTTCTGCTTGCTGTGATCTACCCCCGCGTCAAGCGCAGCGGGCTGCTGTACCGAGAGATCCTACCGCAGCCGGCGCGGCCGCGTTGGCGGCGTCGGCTGGGCCTGGCCCTGGTGGTGCTGGCGACCGCCGGTGGGATGCTCTTGGGCAACTTGCTTTCGTCCGGCCGGCTCGGCGTGCCGTTCCTCGCACATCCGGATGCCGTCACGGCGACACGCGCCGCCGACGTCGGCCTCGGTCTCTTACCGGTGGTGCTGGTGCTGCTCGCCGGCATCATGTTGATGTGACGTGTCCTCCCCCCCGCACGAAGAGGCCGTTCGCCTGCGCCACCTTTCCTTCAGTTATGCGGGCCACAACGGTCCGGCGCTCGATGACGTCTCGCTAGCCGTGCAGCGCGGTGAGATGGTCGTGATCATGGGCGCCACCGGCGCCGGCAAGACCACGCTGGCCAAATGCCTCAACCGCGTGATTCCCGCGTTTCAGCCCGGCGCCCTTTCCGGCGAGATCTATCTCTTCGGGCGCGCGCTGCGGGAGGAAGGCGTGGCCGATCTGGCGGGGCGCATCGGTCTGGTGTCGCAGGATTTCGAAGCGCAGCTGTTCGCCACCAACGTCGTCCAAGAGGTGGTCTTCGGCATGGAGCAGTTGGGGGTGCCGGCGGACGAGATGCGCCTGCGTCTGCCTCGTGTGCTCCAAGCCGTCGGCCTTCACGGGTTCGAAGCGCGCGATCCGGCGACCTTGTCGGGCGGCGAGAAGCAACGCCTCGCCATCGCCGCCACCTTGGCGCTGCAGCCGAGTATCATGGTGTTCGACGAGCCGACCACCGATCTCGACCCAGTCGGTAAGCTCGATATCTTCGCCGTGCTCGCCGCCATGCGCCGCCAGGGTTACACACTGTTGGTGATCGAGCACGAGATTGCCGCAGCCGAACACGCGGATCGGCTGCTGATCATGAGCCACGGCCGCATCGTCGCCGACGACGTGCCGGAGCGCGTGCTCGCGCGCGTGGATTTCCTGCGCCAACACGGCGTTCGTGCTCCCGACCTCAGCCGCCTTGCTGCCCGGCTCGGTCTCCATCCACCGCCGCCATCGCTCGACGAAGCGGAACGGATGGTGAGAAGTAAGAAGTTGGGAGTAGGGGGTCAGAGGTTAGAGGAGGAAGATTCTTCTCCGACTTCTCACATCTCACATCTCACTTCTCACCGATCTCCTGCCATTTCCCCACTTCTTTCCGTCGAAGAGGTATCGTTCTCATACGAGCCCGGCGGCGCCCTGGCGCTCGATCGCGTTTCCCTGACCATCCGCGCCGGCGATTTCCTGGCCATCATCGGCCAGAACGGTTCCGGCAAGACGACGCTGGCGAAGCACCTCAACGGTTTGCTGTCGCCCAGCGCCGGCCGTGTCTGCCTGCGCGGCGTTGATGTCCGCTCGCTGCCCATCAGCGCGGTGGCTGCCGACGTCGGCTACGTTTTTCAGAATCCTGATCATCAGATCTTCGCGGCGACGGTGTATGACGAGGTGGCATTCGGGCCACGAAACTTTTCGCTGCCGGCGGCGGAGATTGACGAGCGGGTGCGCATGGCCGTCGATGCGGTGGGGCTGGTCGGTCTGGAGCGCGACGACCCGTTCCTGCTGGGCAAGGGGCAACGCCAGCGGCTCGCTGTCGCTTCCCTTTTGGCGTTGCGCCCGCGGCTGTTGATCCTCGATGAGCCGACCACCGGCTTGGACTACCTGGAACAGCAACGGATGATGGATCTGATCGCACAGCTGCATACGCAGGGCATGGCCATTGTGATCATCACGCACACGCCGTGGGTCGTTGCGGAGTACGTGCGACGCGGGGTGCTGATGGCGGGTGGGCGTATCCTCGTCGATGCGCCGCTGCGGACCTTGTTTGCGCAAGAGGCGCTGCTCGAGCAAGCACACTTCCGCGCCCCTGACATCACCCGCCTCGGCCGCCGCTTCGGCGTGACTCCGCTCTCGGTGGAGGAGTTTATTGAAGAGATGGCGCTCAGAGGCTAGCTCCTATGTCCCTCTTCCTTTACGTCGACCGCCCCACTTTCGTGCACCGACTCCATCCGATGGTGAAGGTGTTCGGCATGCTCTGCTTCTTCGTCGCCGCATTCGTCAGCCAGCGTCCGGTCATTATGCTGCCGGCATCCCTCGGCATCGCCATCTTGATCGCCACCGCCGGCGCGCTGCGCAACGTGTGGCGCTTGCGGCTGCTGTTCATCCCGGTCTTCATCATGAGCTTCATCATCTGGACCTTGTTTTTCCACGGCGGCGTTCCGCTGGTCAGCTGGGGTTTCCTGAGCATCAGCGCTGCCAGCCTGCAGTTCGCGCTGGGCATGGCCATCAAGCTCGATACGTTCTTGGGCGTCGGCGTGCTCTTTTTGTCGACGACCAAGATCGAGGAGTTCGCCTACGCCCTGACCCGTGCCGGCATGCCGTACAAAGTGGGGTTCACTATGACGCTGGCGTTCCGGCTCGTGCCCGTTTTCGTCGACGCCGCGGCCACCGTCGTACAAGCGCAGCGCTGTCGTGGGTTCAACTTCGACGAAGGCAACCTTCTGCAGCGTATGCGCCGGTACGTCCCGGTGATCGTGCCGGTGTTCATGGGAGCGCTGCGGCGCGCCGACGGCATGGCCATGGCGCTCGAAGCCCGTGGCTTCCAATCGGCTACGCCACGCTCGACCTTCGAGCAGTTTCCGTTTCGGTTGAGCGACTTTCTCGGCCTCGTGATCGCCGTGGCGGTGGCTGTTCTCTACGTGGTGCTGTGGTACCACGGCTACACCGCCGTGCCGCTGTCGTAGAAGTGCTGAGGGATGTAACCAGAGCGGAACCTTTATCAGCTCTGTTCGCATCTGCGCAGTATCGCGCACCTGGCAAGGGTATGCGCCGCGCGAGCCCTCAGGCAAGCGGCCAGCCGCACCCTCGAGACAGATTACCGAATCTCACGGAGTGACTGGTCAGCGACCTTGCGAAACAACTAGCGCGTGCCCGATCTCCGGTTTAAGGACTGCTTGAACTCTTCATCGAGCTCGAACGGCCGGCCCGGGACCAGGACCGTATCGTGCAGCCAGTTGCGGTCGTCGCGTTCCGGATAGTTGATGTTGTAGTGCAGCCCGCGGCTCTCCTTCCTGCTGATGGCGGACTTGATGATCAGCTCGGCCACGAGCGCGATGTTGCGCAGTTCGATGAGGTCGCCGGTGATGAGGAAGTCCCAATAGTAGTCACGGATTTCCTCTTGCAGCGACAGGATGCGCTTGAGCGCGCGTGCCAGGCGCCGGTTCGAGCGTACGATGCCGACGTAATTCCACATCAACCGCCGGATCTCGTCCCAGTTTTGGCTGACGACGACCGACTCGTCGCTATCCACCGCTTTCCCCGGATTCCACTCCGGTAGCGCCGGGATGGCGCCGCGATCCTCGCGGATGAGATCACACGCCGCCATTGAGGCGCGATGGCCGAAGACGAGCGCTTCGAGCAAGGAGTTGGAGGCCAAGCGGTTGGCGCCGTGCAGTCCGGTCATGGCGACCTCACCGGCGGCGAACAGCCGGCGGATGGCGGTGGCACCGTCGGTATCGGTGACGGCGCCGCCGCAGCAGTAGTGCGCCGCCGGCACCACGGGGATGGGCTGCGCGGTCATGTCGATGCCGTAGCTCAGACAGCGCTCGTAGATCGTCGGGAAGCGCTGGCGGACGAAATCCGCGTCATGGTGCGTGATGTCGAGGTACACGTGCTCGTAGCCGTGCACTTTCATCTCGTTGTCGATGGCGCGCGCCACGATATCGCGCGGCGCCAGCTCGGCGTCGGGATGATAGCGGCGCATGAACGCATCGCCGTCCGGCCGCCGCAGAATGGCGCCTTCGCCGCGCACCGCCTCGCTGATGAGGAAGGATTTCGCCTGTGGATGGAACAGGCAGGTCGGGTGGAACTGGATGAACTCCATGTTGCCGATCGGCACCCCGGCGCGGTAGGCGATCGCCTCCCCGTCGCCCGTGGCGATGTCCGGGTTGCAGGTATAGAGGTAAACCTTGCCGGTGCCGCCGGTGGCAAGCAGCGTCGCGCGTGCCTGAAAGCGCTTGACCGTGCCGGCATCCAAGTCGAGCGCGTACGCCCCCCAGCAAGCGGGCTCCCGCACGGACGGATCGAACTTGGCGTCGATCAGCAGATCGACCGCAACGTGGCGCTCGAGCACGGTGATGTTGCGCACGGCGCGTACCGCCTGCACCAAGGCGCGCATGATCTCACTACCGGTGGCATCGACGGCGTGCAGGATGCGGCGATGGCTGTGCCCGCCCTCGCGCCCGAGGTCGTACTCGCCCTCCTCCGCGCCGGGCCGCAGCGAGAAATTCGTGCCCAGCGCGATCAGGTCCCGGATGCGATCCGGCCCCTCGCGAACCACCGAATCGACCACGTCCGCGTGGCAGAGATCCGCGCCCGCCACCATAGTGTCGCGACTATGCTCCTCAAACGAATCCTCCGGGCTCCATACCGTGGCGATGCCGCCTTGGGCGTATTCCGTTGCGCTCTCGGGCAGCCGGTCCTTTGTCAGCACGGTCACTGCGCCATGCTGGGCCGCGTTCAGCGCAAAGGTAAGCCCGGCGAGTCCACTACCGATCACCAAGAATTCCGTTTCCATACTAAGGCTTCCTTAGCATAGGCAACGTGCGGCGCGCCAACCAATCCCGACCCGAGATTCTCGCGATGAAACAGACGCAGAAAGCCCGGCTCCCACGCGCCCCAGCTATGACCTGCGACCCTTTCCTCCAACCTCACCGCTGTGGTGCTCCCCGCAGACGTCAGGCAGGCACGTTTCCCCGTCGCTGGCAAGGCGTGGCCGCATGATTCCCGCCAGCGTATTTTTGGATCGGGGCTTCAAGCGAAAAAAACCGGTTGAAAAGCCCCCCGCAAGGCATTACTCTGCGACGCGATGGGTGGCTGGTGCAAGAGACTGTTGGAAACTCTCTTGATCTTCGCCTTCGTTCAGCCGGCGCTGGCCGACATTTACATGTACCGCGACAGTCACGGCGGCCTGCATTTCTCCAATGCGCCCAGCGAGCCGCAGTACGAATACTACATGCCCGATATCTCCAGCTGGAAGAAGGCGCGTTACGGCCCCTCCGGCGCCATCGACGGCGCCAGGCGTAAAGCGTATGACACCATCATTCGGGACGCCGCCCGCCGCCATCAGGTGGATGTGGCGCTGGTGAAGGCGGTGATCCGGGCCGAATCCGATTTCGTCCCGCGGGCGGTCTCGCCCAAGGGCGCGCTCGGGCTGATGCAGTTGATGCCGGCAACCGCTCAGAGGCACAACGTCTGGCGCGTCTTCGAGCCGCGCCAGAACGTCGAAGGCGGTGTCACTCATCTACGCTATCTCCTTGATCGCTACGGCGGCAATCTCCGTCTCGCGTTGGCGGCCTACAATGCCGGCGAGAAGGCCGTCGACGCCCACGGCGGCGTGCCGCCCTACCCCGAGACCTGGGAGTATCTCACACGGGTCCTGCGGTTTCGCGATTCATACCTGCGCCAGCAGTAGACGCGGTCTGTCGAAATCTGCTACTCCGCTATACGTCCTCGGTTGAGGCCTGACGATGGTGGCCAGCCGCACAGCCGCGCGCCCTCGCGTGGCAAACCTCCCGAACATCCTCAGCTGCTTTCGCATCGTGGTCATCCCGCTGCTGGTCGTGCTGCTCACCAATACCGGGCCGACGGCCGCGATCCTCGCGACGTTGACTTTCTTCCTGGCATGTCTCTCGGATTTCTTCGACGGCTATCTTGCCCGGCGTTGGGGGATCAGCACCACCTTGGGCACGCTTCTCGATCCGCTCGCCGACAAGCTGATCGTAGCGGCAGCGCTGATCATGCTGGCCGGCATGGAGCGCACGCCGAACGTGCCCTCCTGGATGGTCGTAGTGATCATCGGGCGCGAGATCGCGGTGACGGGGCTGCGGGCGGTCGCCCTCGGTCAGGGCATGGTACTGGCGGCGGAGGAACTGGGAAAGTACAAGACGGTCTTCCAGATGTTCGCCCTGCACGGTTTGCTATTGCATTATCCTTTCCTCGGCATCGATTTCCATCTCGCGGGCATGTACTTCCTGTGGATATCGCTGGTGATCGCTTTGTGGTCAGGTATCGACTACCACGTCAAGGTGATTCGTCAATTCATGCGCCGCCCCGCCGCTGCCCGGTGAGCGGCCGGTAATCTTGCGCCCGGCAGGGCAGCGTGTTACGAAAAAGTATCTGGTGCCGGCTGCGTGCGCGCCCTTAGCTCAGCTGGATAGAGCGTCTGACTACGAATCAGAAGGTCGGGTGTTCAAGTCACCCAGGGCGCGCTTGAAAAAAGCCCCGGAATTCTTGGCAATTTCGGGGCTTTTGCTTTGGTGGCCTGATCGGCCCGGTGCTCTGGTTGCACTTTGGTTGCATTTGGTTGCGGTCGCGACGCACCGCACCCAGCGCCGGTCACCCGGAACAGCCGGCATGAACGCGAAACGGCCGCACAGTGACGAACGCCCGGCGGCACAGCCCAAGGCGTCCAACCGCGTTGCAATCACCGCCAGCGCGCGACGCGCCGCACCAGTGAAGGCATTTGCCGGCCGCAACCCGGACGGCGCGTCGTTGCCCTTTGGGACCCACCCCGGCCGGGGGAATACCTTGCCAGCCGGCCCCCTGGCGCGGCCGTGCTGCTGGAATCAGGGTGTTCAACCTCGAAGCTGTGGTGAGGACACCGCGGCCTTCGCCTGACCTTCCCTGCGCTGTGAAGATGCTCATCTCGCAACGCGGTGGCCCAGGGGGCGCTAGCGCGGATTTTGGGGGACGCGACAGGGCCGGAGACGTTACTCTCGGGCGCGCTTGCGCAAGAGTAACCAGCCCGCGGCAGTGAGCAGCACCGCGACCACGACGAACACCGTCGGAGACAACGCCGGTGCCCTGGCACTCCCTTGGCACAGACCCACACTGCCGGGCACCGTGCAGGATTGACTCGGGTCGCTGCAGGGCACGTTGCAACACACCCCACCAGGCGCGCAGAAAGTCGAGGCGCATTGCGTGTTGCTGACGCACGGGTCACCCAAGGCGAGTGGGGTGGGCGTCGGTGTAACCGTAGGCGTCGATGTGGGCGTAGGCGTCGATGTAACCGTAGGCGTCGATGTGGGCGTGGCCGTGGGCGTCGGTGAACAGACCGGAGTTCCTACGCACTGGCTCTGGTCGTTGCAACGTGCGGATTGGCCCGCCGGGCACGACTGGCAGAGGTCCGTGCAGCACTTGCCTACGTCTTCCTCCCCGCATGGCGTGCCGCTTGGAATGAAGTTATCAGTGCAGCTCGTGCTATCGACGCACTGTGCTGAAGCCGGAGACTTCCCCAGCAGGACCACGGTCAGGACTGCGAACCCCAATATCAGACCACTACCTACAAAGGCTCGTCGGGGCATGCTCCCACTCCCTCCTTGCCGACGGAAGTCAACGCAGAACCCATACCAGATCACGGGCAGCAAGGTCAATGGGATGTCGTTGGCGTGAGCGACTGCCTCGGACTGTGGCTTCAGGGATTGAGGGTTTGAGCCCGGTGTCCCCGGAGCCGCTGAGTTTCCCTGAGTTCTCTTGAGTGCCGACGGGGCACCGGCAGTTCTATGCTGTCTCGGACGTGGGTCCTTCCGTTGGCGACCTAAAATGGAGAGAGAGCACTGTGCCCGAAACTGTGCCCGCGACGGTCCACGCAGCGGCCACTGAGCGCAACCTCGCCAGCCAAAAAAGCTAGGCACAGTGCCCCGGAAACCCTTGTCTGGTGCGGGTTTCCGGGGCTGGCCAAGGTTTCTTAATCAGCGGGTCCCGAGTTCGAGTCTCGGGCGGCCCACTTTCCCTCTGCCTTGTCGCACAAGGGTTTCCGTAACATTTAGGCACCGGGATGTCGCGCCCGCCAGTCGGCGTGTAAGCACTATGTAAGCAGTCGGGAGAAAGTCACGCCCGGACACCGGTCCCCCTGCCCGGCCTCAGATAACGATTTGCCGCACCGTTTCCGGCGCCCAGGGCTTCCCGGTGCGGGTTGGATGGCCTTCACCGTTCAGCCGCTCTGCAATTCTCCGCGAAGCTCAGCCGAAGGCAGAGACGGGCCAAAGTGCTGCGCCCGTCCCAAGTGGTCCGGTGCCTCGCTGATGCTGCATCAGACCTTGCGCGGCGAGACACGGGGGGCCGCCGCCACAATACTTGCGATGGTCTGCGGGTGCCACTGTCGACCTGACCGGGGTCGCAACCCCGCTGCCAGAAGCCGCCCTCCGATCTGCCGAAGCGCAAGTCCGCGACGGCGGTACTTTCGAACGAGCCCTACGATGCGTTGTTCTTTCAGATCAGGCGCGACGTGGACGCCGTCCGGCAGTAGCGCCCACCCGTAGCGTGGCTCGCGGCTGATGCGTTCTCCCCGCGCCTTCTTCACTGCCAGGGCCGCGCACGTGCGCGCCCGAATCATCACGCGCTCATATTCCGCGAAGGCGTCGACGATCCGGCGCAATAGGATGGCTTCAGGACCATCACCGTTCCCGGTCCCATCCGCAGCCAGAACCGCAGCGCCATTGCGTTCAACCAACCTCTCAACCAAGGCGGCAACCAGCGAATCACGCGCGAGCCGATCGCGCTTTGCGACCAGCAACACGTCAGCGTGCTTGTCACGGATGGCAGCGAGGGCCGCCAGCAACCCCGGCCGCCGGTCGAGAGCCGCGCCACCGCTGACGCCGCGGTCGGTGCAGGTCAGCACAAGCTGTCCCCCATGGGCTGCGCACCACTGCTCCAGCGCCACTCGCTGGGCGTCGGGGCCGAGCCGCTGGTCGTCGCTGCTGACGCGCACGTACCCGATCACCCTGTGCGGATCGGTCTTGCCCCGGCCCCTTTTGTCCCTGTTCCTTGCTGCCATTCGCTCGCTTGGAGTATCTTGCGGGCGAAAAGCATAGCACTACATGACAAGAAATACTGCGTATGATAAAGGACGTGTAGAGTCGAGATGTGGCGCGGTGGTTTAGGCCGGAGTTTGGGTTCCCTGTTGCTCGCCCTTTCGTCTGCGAGTGTCCCATGATCCCAGCCATGCTCCGTTTCCACATCCCGCTCATCAAA